>ERZ773108.1951-NODE-1951-length-18957-cov-7.882446_pt1 | contig 18957 bp, 18 predicted proteins | sample MGYA00580570_ERZ773108 | MGnify/ENA primary metagenome ERZ773108 (study PRJEB29015, sample SAMEA2737840) | human gut metagenome | biome: human gut; feature: human-associated habitat; material: faeces | place: China | collected 2012 ...
ATATAGATCGGCTTGAGAAATGACGCGAGGCAGAACGCAAGCGCGATTGGAAGCAGAACCTCCTTCAAGAAGACTTTGATAGCACCCACTATATCCTCCTTCTGCCGGAAGTGTGCAGCGGCACACTCCGGCTTGCTTGATTATTGTGAAAGTCCTTTGTTTTCGGTCAAAAAAAGAAGGGACTAAGCCAGAATGCCTTGGTTTTCAAGGTCTTTCTGATTTAGTCCTATTATCGCACAATAATCTTTTACAATAACCGTTGCGACATTCCCTTTTTCTATTTCGGCTATCATCTCTTGAAAGCCTTTGCGTTCAAAGGTCGTGCCGCTCACTCCGTCGTCAATAAAGAAACGGCAGTTGATGTGTCCGTTCTCATTTGCAAAATGTTCAAGCATTGCCTTTTGGTTTTGTATGCTCATACTGTCGCCGCCCAAATCATCATCTCGGCTTAATCGGCAGTAAAGAGCCGTTATTTTATTAAATTGCTGTTTCTTATTCATTGATTCCTTCCTTTCCGAACAGCAATTTAAGATATTGTGTATTTTAATTATACCGTGCCTTTGAAAATATTTCAATGCCCAATCAAAAATTTCTGTTCTGAATATATCTTTTTTTATCGGTTTATGGTATAATTATAAATTAAGAAAGAAGGACTTGCATTGAGCCGGAATTGACTGCAAATTGAGCAAAAGGAAGTGAAAATTTAATTATGAAAATATGCGATTTCTGCACGGCTGCCAAAATAATACTTGATTTTGTTGCGGTCGGCAAAAGTATAAGCCAGCTTGATTTTATGTACGACTTGTTCAAGGACTTTATCGAAAGCGACGAAGGTCTTGACTTTGATTTCGACAACGGGCTTGTGTGCCGTTGGCTGAACGGAACGGCGAAAATAAGCTCTCGTCTTACAAGCTATTATTCCGCAAACGGAAATATTGAAGCAATGGCGATTGACATCGAACAAAATATTTTACCCCTGCTTTACGATAAATTTATGGCGGCAGAGGAACTGTATCATCTTTTGATGAACGATACGACCGTATCGGCTAATCTAAAAAGTGAGCTTACAGAAAATTATTCCTATAATAATGATATTGACCTTTCAAATTTCATAAGCCGCGTACTGTTATTTACAATGAGCAGGACATTTATCAAACACGATGTCAAAACAAAGGAATTATTATCAACGGGAACGCTTTCACCCATTGTGAAAGATTACATCTATGACATTGTACCGAAGCCCTGCCGTCATTTCTGCGGACGGGAAAGCGACCTTGAAAATATACACGAATTACTGAAAGAAAACGATAAAATATTTTTAACGGGAGTTGCGGGCATAGGCAAAAGCGAGCTTGCAAAGATGTATGCCGAAAAATATAAAAAAGAATATACGAATATTTTGTATTTACGGTATGGCGGAAACTTAAAACAGATGATTGCAGACTGCGATTTTGCCGACGATACGGAAACCGAAACTGACAGCCGTTTTGAAAGGCACAGCCGATTTTTGAAAAGTCTGAAAGAGGACACGCTGATTATCATTGATAATTTTGATATTGTGCCCACACCTGAAAGCGGTTTTGACGATATTATGCAATACCGCTGCAAAATCCTATTTACAACAAGGTGCAGATTTTCGGAATACACGGAATTTGAGGCTTTGGAAATGCCGAAAATTACCCTTATCGGGCTTGCCGAAAAATTTTATGACAAAACCGAACAGAAACTTGAAATTGTAACGCAAATCATTGATGAGGTACACCGTCACACTCTGTCAGTCGAGCTTGCCGCCCGTCTGCTTGCCTGCGGAATATTAAAGCCGAAAAAACTGCTTGCGGAACTGAAAAAATCAAAAAGCATACTGCAAAGCGAGGACAAAATAAATATCGTAAAGGACGGCAGAAACCGGAAAGCAACCTATTACGAGCATATCCACAGGCTTATGTATATTGCCGGACTTGACGGCGAGTGCGGCGAAATATTAAAATGTATGACATTTATTCCCGATGATGGCATAAACCCAAGGCTTTTTGCACGGTGGCTGAACTTAAAAAATCTCAACAGCCTTAACCGGCTAATAGAATACGGAACGATAAAACGGAACGAATTACACAAAATCGTCCTGCACCCTCTGATAAAGGAAATCACGCTTGACGATAAAAAACCGAGTATTTCAAACTGCCAAATTTTTATCACCGGCATACATAATCTGTGCCTTATGCACGGAGCAGACCTGCCGTATCACACTACAATGTTTAAGGTGATTGAAAATATAATCCTGCTTGCAGAAAAGGACGATACGGACAAATACAAGATATTCATAAAAGACGCATTTGCGTATATGGAAAAGTACGCATATCAAAGCGGAATGAAGCTGATTATTGCAGAGCTTGAAACAATAGCGCATAACAATGATGACCGTGCTTTGCTTTTTGATTACAAATCGGCGTATGAGCACATCTGTAATCAAAATATATCCGCCGCTTTGGAATATGAACTGCAAGCCGTAAATTTATGCGATGAAAATACAAATCCGCACCTTATAGCAAATATTTACGCAAATACGGGCGGCTTGTATCACGCAAGCGGAGATGTATTCAAAGCAAAAGAATTTATGGAAAAGGCATATTATATTTTAACGGAAAATAACTTGCAGTACACAGCCGACAGTATTGCTCAAATCTGCAATTATGCCAACCTTGCCGCAAACTTAAGCGAGCCGGAAAAAGCAATAACCGCATTAAAAAAATGTGTGGAATACACAGAAGAAAACAGCGGTATTTATGCGGAGCTTTTATGGAATACAGGCATTATATATTTGCAGATGAACGATAAGGCAAACGCCGTACCACATTTGAAAAAGGCATTGAATATCTATGCCAAAATTTATGAGGACGAGCCGGAGCTTACGCAGCGGAAAATATACGAACTGCAAGACGCTGTTTCCTCATACGGAATCAACGCACAAAATTTAATATCGGAAAATTAGTCAATTTACGCTCAATTTGCACTCAATGTAAAAAAGCCTCTTTTCCTGTAAACTGAAATTACAGTTTGCAGAGAAAGGAGGCTTTTTTATGTTCAAGAATAAACCGAGAGCAGCGCCTATCGGAAACGCATACCGCAGAAAATGCGGCAAGATTACATTTATTGTTTCATCATTCGGAAATCCCGATACGAAACAAACGGCAGACGATTTGATTTTATCAATGCTGAAAAACAAGGTAAAGGAGCGAAAAGCAGTATGACAGAGGACGAGAAAAAATTATTGCAGGAAAAGCACAGATTAGAGGAAGCAATCGCCCGTGACAGAGTAAAGGAACGCAAGGCGAGAACGCACAGGCTTATCGTTGAGGGTGCAGCTTTGGAAAAGGTTTTACCCGAAATAAAAACGGTAGAAACCGATAATCTGGAGGAATTTTTGCATCGGTATTTTACGGAAAATCTGATGTAAAAGCAACTTATTTCAAGGGGATTTCTATGCGAAAATCCCCTTAATTTCCCTATAAGGGCGCGCTTACTCACCACTTGACCGCAGGTCAAGCGGTGGTACTTGCCGTTGGCAAGCCGTGCGCTCTTGCAGAGGGCTCGTCAAATTCGTTCTACTCATTTGCCGTAAATTCCGACGGTTTTGTAATTTTACAAAACAATGCACCGATAAAAAACGTGCATATCGGTATTTCATACCTTGTCGGAATTTTGATAAAACCTATCGCTGATAGCTTTTATCTCAAATGTGCGTTATCTGTCATACATCTTCCGCCCACTTTCTTTTTGAAAAAAAGAAACAAAAATGTCACGCAACAGGACGGATTTTATCAGGTAAAATCAAGCGTTTTCGGGCTTACTTTCACAGAGGTAATATATAACCCTTAAAGTCCCCGAAAACAGCTGTCTATTGCGTGACGGAAAGGAGCAATCCGCTATGGCGATTTACCATTTGGAAGCAAAGGTCATTTCAAGGAGTGTCGGCAGAAGCGCCGTTGCCGCTGCCGCATATATGAGCTGTTCCAAGATTTTCAACGATTATGACGGTGTGCAGCACGATTATACGAGAAAGCACGGGCTTATATATGAACAAGTGCTGCTGCCGCCGCAAGCTCCGTCGGAATGGCAAGACCGAAGCGTGTTATGGAACGCCGTTGAAGAAGCGGAAAAAACAAAGGACAGCAGACTCGCACGGGAATTTGTTGTTGCCTTGCCTGTTGAGCTGAGCAGAGAGCAAAATATATCCTTAATAGCCGAATATGTAAAGGACAATTTTGTAGCAGACGGAATGTGCGCCGATTTCTGTATTCACGATACGGACGGACATAACCCACACGCACATATTATGCTGACCGTTCGACCGCTTGACAAAAACGGCAAGTGGCAGAGCAAAACCGAAAAAGAATATTTGTGCGTTAAAAACGGCGAAGAAAAAGGTTTTACATCAGCCGAGTTTAAGGCGGCACAGGCTGACGGCTGGGAAAAACAATATCAGTATTTTGTCGGCAAAAAGAAAGTATATATGCCGCCGTCACAAGCGGAGGGGTTAGAGCGTGTTTCAAAATATCCGAAAAGCACACGCTACGGCAGACAAAATCCCATAACGGAGCGTTGGAACAGCGAGGAGCAGTTGCAGATATGGCGAAAAAATTGGGCTGGTATTTCAAATAAATATCTTGAACTTGCAAAATCCGAAAGCCGTATCGACCACCGAAGTCATAAGGCAAGGGGCATTGATGAGCAGCCGACAATTTATGAGGGAATTTCCGCAAGGATAATTGAGAAAAAAGGCGGTGTTTCCGAACGGTGCGAATTAAATCGGCAGATTAAAGAGGACAACCGTATTTTGCGTGAAATTAAAAAACGGATAAAAAAGCTGACGGAGGCAGTCAAGCACACTCTGCCTGCCGTTGCGGAAACGCTTGAAAAATTACGCAGTACAATGATTCATTGTCGGTATGTCATAAATTTTGCGGATAAGTGGAAAACCGCAAAGACAGCAGAAGCCGCAAGGCTGAAAATTCACTGCGATGATTATTCTGAAATCATCGCTGAATTAAAATCAAAAATCAGCGAGCGCAAGCAGAAACAGGACGAAAAGGCAAAAACGCCGCCGATTAAGATTTTCAGGCATAAGGAATTAACGCAAGCTGTCAATGAACTGTCGGAGCAAATTGAGGAATTGCATACAAGGAAAAATACAATTTTAGCAAACCTCAATACAAAGGATATTCAGACGGTCAAGACTAAACTAAACGATATTCAAAAAGCCGTTCCCGTTATGGAAAGACACTCAAACGAGAGTAAAACAAGACTTGACAGCGCTCAAAAGGAATATGCCGAGTTAAAGGAACAGGCACAGGAATTTGATACGGAAGAATTACAAGATTTGCGTTATGACATAAGACCACAGGCTGAAAGTGAAACAATATCCGAGCTGCAAAAAATTTACGGCGGCTCATTTGTTCGGAATATTTATGATACCGCAAAATCCGAAACAGATAAAGCCATAGGCGAAGCGGACAGGTATTCCGTACGCAAACGGCTTGAAAATTACAGGAACAAGAAAAGTGTGCAAAAATCCGAAAATATTCGCCGTAAACAGGAAAAAGAAAATGAACGGTAGATGTAAAGGACAAGGCACAATTGAGCAAACAGACAGTTAAAAACACCGTAAAATCAACACTTTTAAGGACGGTTTTGAGCAAGGTAATACCCTAACCCAAAACCGCCCCGGAAATGACTTCTATTTGCTCAATTCGCAAAAAAATTCAAGTCAAGACTTGTGTGAAAGAGGTTGAAAATCTTGTTTTGATATGGGTAATGTATTTATATATTCCGAACAGTTTTATGTGTTAAGACTTGGTTAAAATTTATAAATTCATTAAAAGGTCTTGACAAATGTAGCTGACTATGCTATGCTGATTACGGTAGCTACGAGTGTAATTACACTTAACAAAAATCTTATGACGCATAAGGGGGCATTTTATATGTCAAATGCAAAACACACAATTACCGATTCGGAATACAGTATTATGAAAATTTTGTGGAACTCGGAAAAGAAAATGACGGTATCCGATGTTGTCAAGGCTCTTGACGGAAACGACTGGACGCCGTCTACCGTTTCTACATTTTTGCAGAGATTACTAAAAAAGAATGTTGTATCTTGTGAAAAAAAGGGAAACACAAATTTATATTATCCGATTTTGAAACAAAATGATTATGATATGAGCGAAACCGAGAGCTTTTTATCGAAGATATATAAAGGCTCGGTTAAAAATCTTGTTGCGGCACTCTATGAGAACAAAAAGCTTTCCAAAGAGGATATGTCGGAGCTTAAAAGTATGTTTGATTTGGAGTGATAAATTTGTACGACATTTTCAAAACAGTGCTTATATTAAGCCTGTTCGGGTTCGGGATAACAGCACTGCTTTTACTCTTAAAGCCCATTACCGCAAAAAGGCTGCCGGCAAGGTGGCAATACTGCGTATGGATTACCCTGCTGATTTCTATGGTATTACCGGCATACAAGCTGATACCGAAAAAAGAGGCTCAAAGGCTTTCAATAGTGCCGCAAAATCAAACGGTGCAGACCACAGTGCAGCCGCTGGAGGAAATCAGTCCCGATACGGTTGTAACCTATGACACACCGATTGAATATCGGGAGGTTAATCTATCGCCCAAAATTCAAATACGGCTCTTTGACCTTATCGCATATATATGGGGCGCAGGCGTTCTCATATTTTCGCTTGTTGTCATTATAAGCTATTTTAGGTTTTTGTGCCATAAAAACAAAAATGCAGTTAAAATTTCCGACAACAAGATATTTTCGGAAGTAAAAAAAGAGCTTAAAATTAAAAGGCGTATCAGACTGAAAGCGTCATCGGATATAGGCTCGCCTATGCTTGTGGGGATATTGTTTCCGACCGTATATATTCCCTGTCGGGAAATTCCCGACAACAATATGCGTATGGTACTTTTGCACGAACTGACGCATTATAAGCGAAAGGATTTGCTTGTGAAATGGTTTGCAATTTTGGTAAATGCCGTTCACTGGTTCAATCCGCTTTGCTATCTTGCCTGTGCCGCTTTGAGCGAAGCGTGTGAGGTATCGTGCGATATGTCGGCGACAAAAAATATGTCCGAAGATGAACAAAAGTTATATATGCAGACAATTCTTAATTTAGTCGAAGAAAGGAGCTAAAAAAATGCTTGAAAACTTATACACAACAAAAATGAGTGCAAATAAAAAGACCTTGCAGAACAGGTTTACAAAAATTCGCTCGAAAAGCGGACGGATTTCAAAAATTATGGCGGCGGTGATGTCCTGTGCCGTTGCCGTGACAATGCTCGGCGCAACTATCGTTATGGCGGCTGTTACGGCAACCTATGAGAATCAAAATGAACAAATAAAATATGAAATTTACAATGGCAGTAATATGATTTCTCTAACCAATACCCCGATTATTTATGGCGATAGCTACTATTTGCCATTGCGTGAAACATTAAATGCTTTCGGTATAAATGACATACAATGGGACGGCGGAAAAATTACAATTTCTATGCCACATTCTCAAAAAGAAGGCTTTTATGCAGATAAATGCGAAATAGCTATCGGCAGCGATTATATAACCTATTCGGACGGACCGGCGTCAAATCGCACAATGAGTGCAGTACCGATATTACAAGACGGCATTACTTATGTAAGCGAGTTTTTCTTTGAGGATTTAATGAGAGCAGGACAAATTCCGAATTTCAAATTTAATGTTATAAGAGATTTAACTCCCGAAACCTATTATAAACCGGGTGAAGAAGTATTTATAGGTACATTGACTCAGCAGGAGCGATTTTCGCCCGATACGCCCATTAAACGAATTATAACGGACGAAAACGGAAATACGGTAGCGGTAATTACAGTTGAAAATCAACAACCGCAAAAATTAAACTCAATACAAACGGATGGTGACATTGTCAGCGCAGGTGGTTACGGTGAATTATTCAACATTTGCGGAACAATTATAACGGCTGACGGAAAACACATATATAAAAATAACGGTATTATTATATATAATAATAACAACGATAGAATAGCTTTTATCCCTGTTATATGGCAAATCAATATACCTAAAGCAGATTTTTCTGCTTTGAATAATTGACGAAAAGGAGGCAAAAAAATGCTTGAAAATTTATATACAACAAAAATGAGCGCAAACAAAAAGACCTTGCAGAACAGGTTTACAAAAATTCGCAGGAAAAGCGGACGGATTTCAAAAATTATGGCGGCGGTGATGTCCTGCGCGGTTGCTATATCAATGCTTGGCGCAACCATTGTTATGGCGGCGATGGACGGTTGGGAACTAAACAACGGAATAATTGCTGTTAATGGTGAGAAACAAACGATAGATATCAAGCACATTGAAAACTCACGGTACTTGAATACCGACAGTTATTATGTCCCGCTCCGAAAAGTATTTGAAATGCTTGGCTGTAATGTGCATTACAATGTTCCGAAAAGCAATGTGCCCGATTATATGAAAGGCGAAAAAAACTTCCCGTCCTATGCTTGGGAGGGACAAGAAAATCTGGTTACTGATTCTGTAACACAGCAAATTTACGGTGCAACCACAGGGGCAAATATAAATATGCCTATTATTGAAATTGTATCTGAAAATGGAGAGAAATGGTATTGTCAGATAGGCAGCGAAAAATACACTAACGCTTGGGCTCCGCCTGTTTTGCTGATTGAAGATACCTCGTATATTTCAATCCGTGCGGTTGCCTATTATTTGATACCCGAAAACGAAGATGCTGACTATTCTATTTTGTGGGACGCCGTTGCACACGACACATATTATTTAGGGCGTTTAACCTTTGATGAAGAAACATTAACCATGACTATTGATACCAATGCCGGAGCCGGAAGCAGAGCACACAAAGACACGCTAAATACGATATTGGAAAACGATGCATTTAGAATTATGCAGAGAATAGAAAGCAGAAATTACTTGGTATGTATGATAGAAAATTATACTCAAGCAAATGCGGAAACTTGTATCTCCATTGATAAGGCAACAGGAAAAATTGCACAGTTAGAAACATTCCCGTCTGATGTTGCTGTTCGCTTGGGATTATCGTTTGAAAATGAAAACACTTTTGTGTTAAAGCAGACAATATTAAATTCCGATGAGCTTCAAGAGATTAGACGATATGATTTAAGCACACAGCAATATAAAGAGCCTTTGAAAATGGAATATATAGACTGGAAAGCACAGGAATAACGGGATAAGGAGCTAAAACAATGTTTGAAAATTTATACACAACAAAAATGAGTGCAAATAAAAAGACATTGCAGAACAGGTTTACAAAAATCCGCAGGGGAAGCGGTCGGATTTCAAAGATTATGGCGGCGGTAATGTCGATTGCAATAGCCGTTACAATGCTCGGTGCAACTATCGTTATGGCGGCGGTCGGCTCTGACGGCTTGGAGCATTTTACAAAAAACGAAATTTATTATAGGGACGGAATGCAATTTACAATCAATGTTCAAAACAAGTATGTTCCCGATTGGCTAAAAAACAACATTGCAGCAGAAGATGGCAATATTAAATGCACACTTTCCAGATATGAGATGAGGGAAGCTTCTTCGGGAATTATTCGCAATGTAAACACATTGGGCTTTGTTGGAGGCAAGGGACAGCAAAAATTAGCGTGGTTGGACGGATATAGTATCGGTTCAGAGATTCATAAACAACTTGACTCTGATAAATATACAGGGTTACAGTTTTTAGGCTGTAAAGACTATAATCCGTTAAGCACAAGTATAGGATATAATTTATACAAAAAGTTAGGGGTTGAACCTACTGACTATGAGTGTACGGCTGCCATATATTTTACATTAAATACAGATAACAGTCTTAAAAACGTATTTATCGGTTTTCCTATGGAAAGGACTTTGAATGAGGATTTAACGTACACCGATACCGGCGAAAGTATGGATTGGCCTGTTGCACAAAATCTTGAAATTATAGGCAATATAGAGGAGTATATAGATGATGAATCTAAAATGATGCGTTACAACGGATATTTCGCTTCTTTTGAAACAAATTATGAAAACCTTGATGTTGAGGGGTACAATATCAAAATAATCAGCGCCGATGGAAACAAAATAACCGTAAATTGCAGCTTGGCCGCCAACAACGCAGAGTGCACGGACATTCTTGTTTTTGACGATAAACACAATATTGTTGCACAGGACTTATGGGTATCAAAAAATCACTCCGCAGGCGAACTTAAAAATTATGATGTGTTTCCAATAAAGGGCAAATCATTTGAAAAAGGCAAAAAATACAGTGTACAGATGTCATTCCACGAACACGATTTTGATAATTTTTTATACCGCTGGCAAGAGTATGTAACGATTCAATAAGAGGAGGTTTTACAAGATGAAAAAAATAATATTCAGCCTGTTGTGTATAATGATGCTGTGTTCTACGGTTACATTTGCGGCAGAAACCGAAACAGTCGGCGGAACAATCACGCTGACACAGTTTTTGGGCGTGAGCCGTGAAGATGTCAAAAGTGTTGCAATAACAACTAACGCTAAAACAGATTATGTGGATAAAAACGCTTTTTATGATATAAGCGACGGTCTTATGCTCACCTCGACTTTTGAGCCGGAGTTAATCACAACAGATGGTACATATATAACAGTCGAAAAAACAGACGGAAGTTTTTCGTATGCGTTTATAGGACAAAGCGGCGGCGTTGACCGATACAGCGCTTTAATGAGCAGAATGCCATATGCACTCTATACGACAGAAAATCCGTCAGCGTTTATGTCGCTGATTAACAGCAGTAACGACACGGATTTCAATGATATTAAAAATCACTGGGCAAAAGATACAATAGAAAAATGGAAAGACAAAGGCGTTATATCCGGTTATCCTGACGGAACTTTCAAGCCCGATAATCCCGTAACTCGTGCAGAGCTTGCAAAAATACTTACATTGGCATTTGACCTGCAAGAAAGAAGCCCGCTCGGCTATGAAGATGTTAAATCGGAAAATTGGTATTATTCATATTTGGAGCGCTGCGCGAAATATATTCCTGTTTATCCGCTTCCCGTATCTTACGAAACAAATACTCCATATCAAGAAGTGACCGAAAAAGGCTTAAACTATTATTTGCCCGAAACACCGGCTATGCGTATGCACGTTGCGGAAGCGTTGGTTGAAATTAAAAAGGATAAAGAACAAATAAATACGGAGCTTCCGTCAATACAGGATATACAAGCCGATGTTACGGCTGCGTTCAAAGATGATGATTATGAAAATCTTTACGCAATGCACGGCACAATTCCCGAAAATGTAACAAGAATGTTTGAATATACCTACCTTGCAAATAAACTTGGTATTATGCAAGGCGACTCTAACGGATATTTTCGTCCGTATGACAGCGTAACAAGGGCAGAGCTTATTACTATGCTTGACAGAATGACATCAACAGCGGATTGAGGAATTTTATTTGCTATGACAACAAATGAGATTAAACAGGTTTGGTCGATATGGATTAACGAAATTGAAAAAATTATAACCGTTAAAAAATCTCACGGCGGAAAAGAAATATTCTTTGAAAGCCGTGAGGTTGGTATGAAAAAGGTATGCGAGCTTGTTTCAAAAGGCTATAGGATAGGATAAAACGGGGGGGTGAGAACGAGATGCGAAAGCTGCTTCTTATCATATCGGTATTTATAATATGTGTTTCGTGCGCGCCGGCAACATTTGCAGAGCAAGCATACTCTGATGAAAAATGTTCCGAATGGGCGTATTACTACATTAAAGACGCAGAATCACCTCTGTATAACATAATGCCGCAGGAAATGTACGGCGGCGATTTTACAGCGTCTGTTACACGGCAAGAATTTTGTGAGCTTGTATACAATACGGTCGGTTATATGAACGGTGTTACAAACGTTTCGGATGAAATCGGAAAATCAACGCCGATTTACCCCAAATTTTCGGGAAAGACATCACCGTTTGAAGATACAAACAGCGAGTATATTTTAGCTCTGTATGAAAGCGGAATAATTAAGGGCAAAACCGAAAAAACCTTTTGCCCGTCAGATTATCTGACAAGAGAGGAAACAGCTCTCATTATAAGCCGCGCTGCCAAATATTGCAATTTGAAAAAGCTGCCGTATAAATTGCCTTTTAATGATACTTATTCTCTGACAGATGAATCATCGGACGCAATAAAATCCGTCTGCGGAATGGGAATTATGAACGGAACGGGTGAAAATCATTTTTCACCTTCAGAAACGCTTTCAAAGGAACAGGCGGCTGCAATCGCAATGCGGCTTATAAATTGCATTGCACATCACAGCGAAATCAATTCGGAACTATCCTGTTATTTTAATTTAATGCAGATGTGGATTGAGGACAAAGACGGCAATGTGATTTTTATACTTCCGATGTATTGGGCAACATATGATTACCGCATTGATTACGGTTACAGCAGTTGGGATTTCTTTGAACATAACAAAAAGACTGTGATTGCCGTATTCGGCAGCGGCACACCGCAAACAGAAGCACATACAGAGCTTTACGAACTTCCGAGCGGAAATAAAATGCTTGAACTTCCGAAAAATGCGGGATATTTTCTTAGCATTACAAAGGACGGAAAGTATATTATAACCTATGATGTAACAAAGCCCGCCGAGTTTGGCTCGTGGGGTGAAACAGTCTATGGTGTTTACGACTTTAACGGTGCGGAAATACTTCCGCCGATTTATAGCCGGGATGAATTACATAAAGCCGGTTATATTGAGTATAATGATAAATAATGTTCGGTAATTAAAAGAGCATAATCATAACCGAAAACAAATCCGGCAGGGTTATTCCTTGTCGGATTTGTTTTTAAAAAGCAGTAAATTATACGCTGACATACCGTACGGCAGAGCCTGCATACAGCCTCAAAACCGACTGCGCCGGCAACTTTTGTTATTGGGATATGCCGCCGATAAACAGCGCATTGCTCACACAGGCTATGTATTTATATATTCCGAACAGTTTTATGTGTCAAGACTTAGTTAAAGTTTATAAATTCATTAAAAGGTCTTGACAAACTATGTCTAATATGGTAGACTATATATGTCGACAACAGTAGATTATATTGGAGGTATGCCTTATGAAACATATAAACATAGGTGAAGCGGAGCTTAAAATTATGAAGGTTGTATGGAAAGCAGATGAGCCGATAGGTTCAACGGCAATCGGAAAAGCCGTTGAAGAAAAGGGCTGGAAACGCACAACGATTGCCACATTTCTTGCAAGGCTTGTTGAAAAGGGTGCGTTGTCTGCCGAAAGACGGGGCAAGGCGTGGTATTACACACCAATTTTAACGGCAAAGGAATATAAAAAATCGCAGGTAAAAAATCTTATTAAAAATCTGTTTGACGGCTCAGCCGAAAATTTGGTTGCCGCACTTTTTGAGGAGGAGCAGTTTTCGGAAAAGGATATACGTGAACTGAAAGCGATTTTTGAGAAAAAGGAGGGATAAACTTGATTGGTGAATTATTTAAAGCTCTTTTAATCACATCGCTTGTCGGCTCTGTCCTTGCGGTTGTTATCAGCCTGCTTCGCCCGATTACAAAAAAGCTTTTCGGGTATTCGTGGCATTATTACATATGGCTGTGCGTGCTTTTTGTAATGCTTATGCCGGTGCGGTTTAATGTTAATACAACGCCTGCGCCGAACATTGCAACGCAAACGGTACAGACACAGCAAACAGTTGTCAGCGAACAACCCGAAACAACCGAGAATATTGTGCAGACAGCCCCGATTCAAAAACCGCAGCTTTTGCAGAAAGCAACTGTTATATGGGATAGGATAATTTATAACCGAATGAATATTTTAGCGTATGTATGGCTTATCGGCGCAATAGCTTTAATGCTCTTAAATGTTGTACGCTATGTAAGGCTGAATATTGAAATACGCAAAAACAGCGAGGTTATATCCTGCCCCGAAACAAGGGAGTACACCGACAGAAGAATCAATGTTCGTGTGTGGGAAAATGTTGCGTCACCGTTTATAACAGGTATTTTCAGACCAACGCTGATTTTGCCGAAAACAGAGCTTTCGGAAGAACAGTTACATAACATACTTCGCCACGAAATGACACATTTTAAGCGGCACGATATTTTATATAAATGGTTTGCCGAATTTGTAAAATGCGTGCATTGGTTTAACCCTATCTCGTGGTATGTTTCAAAGCAAATTGCATCCGAGTGCGAAATATCCTGTGATATGTCGGTTACAAAAAATATGACAGACAGCGAGGAAATGAGCTATGTGAGCACAATTCTTTCCCTGCTTCCGACCGGAAAATCCAAACAGCTTCCGCTTACCACACAAATGGCAAGCAGTAAAAAATTTTTGAAAAGGAGATTCATTATGATTAAAAATAAGAAAACAACAAGCAGATTTATGTCGGTATTATCCGCCGTTATTGCAGTTGTCATGCTTTCAACAACGGTTTTTGCAAGCGGCGTATTATCCGATTTGACGACTGATGATTACACGATTGAAATTACAAACAACGGCGAAAAAATTGAACTCACAAATAAGCCTTTTATCGAAAACGGCGAGGTGTATGTTCCGCTTAGGGAAACGCTTGAAAAGCTTGGTTTTGACAAAAACAACAGTAATATTGTCTGGAAAGATGGGAAAGTAGGTCTTTCACTTGTCCAAACAAACGGAAATGCAGGAGCGTATTGCATCAAAATAGGTTATAATGGAGTTTGGTGCTCACAGGAATCAACCGTATTAGATGACACTGCATTAGATTATATCATAGATAATTCTCGTGGTTATATTGATTTGGCAAACAGCGTTCCGCATATTTTGAAAAATTCATTTACATATATTTCGATTGAATATTTCGATTACATCGTATATCGTTTTTTAAATGTCCGTGATGAAAATAATGAACTTTATAAAATCACGTATAATACATATGACAAAAGCGGAAATATAATTGATTACAGCGGTTTTTATCATATCGTTATGGGAGAGTATACGATTAAAATTCCTGAAAGCTGGGAAGGAAAATACTACATTCATTCCGGAAATAACGCCGTGAACTTTGTGCAAAAAGCAACATACGATAAATACGGAGAAGGCAGCGGCACGCTGTTCAAAATTGAAAAAACACGTGCGGACAATGCAGATGAAATATTAAATATGCTGGGCGGAAGCCGACTGCTTTACAAAGATGATGTGTATGCGTATATTTTTGAAGTTCCGACCGATGTTCAATATCCGATATGGGAAGGCAGAGATGAAAACGATATTGAAATTGCGGCTGAATATGAAAAAATGTTCAAAGATGTTGCACAGATTGCCGGCAGCTTTCGTGATGAATCAAACGCGGAGCATCTTTCTTATGAAGAAATGAAGAAGCTTCAAGCGGAAGTTGATATCGGACATTTTCCATGGCGGCTTGACCCTAATGCTGTCATTTTAGAATTTATGGACAAACAAGGTCTTTCCGGCGGAAAGATAACAGCTCTTGCCGGCGCTGAAACGGTTTCAGCCACTTATGTATGCAATGACATTGAATACGAGATTGTGTTATACAGACCGATATACAAATGGGAACAGGGAATTTTGGTTGTAAAAAGTTTTTCGAAGAAATAACAACTGTCATTTGATACAGTAAATACCCAAAATCAACAGATAGAAAAAAATTTAATATGATAAATTGTAACGGGGAAAAGGCATTTTCCCCGTTCCCCTTTTGCGTACTTGATATTCTGTATCAAAACAAGTTTGACTCAGAATATCAGGTGTAAATTTATTTGTGCATATAAACAAATTTGGCGAAAATATATTTACAGAATACTATATATATGTTATAATTATTATGCCGTAGTATACGACTTTTTAATGAAAGGAAGTGTGTAAATTGAAGAAATTACTTTGCTTTTTAATGATTACCGCTATGATTTTGACGACAACGCTTTGTGCTGTAAATGCAGACAACGGATATACCATAAAAGATTATATTGCAAATTATTATTCGGAAATTTATCGGGAAGGTGCAGATGTTTCATTTGATAAAATCACAATTCAGGACACGAACAGAAAAAACGAATTATGGATATTGACCGGGAATTTATCGGAATATAATATATTTAATAACAAAATTGAGAAAGTAGAAAATCCTTATGTTATACAGACGGCGGAAAGATATTATATTACATTGCAAAGCACAGCGGGCAACTATCTGTATCTTTGCATAACCAAAAACGGCGAAATGTTTTTTGGTCGATATGCCGATTATAACAAGCCTAATTATTGCGAATATATAGTTGCGGAATCCGCCGCCGTATCAAATGAACTATCTCAAATATGTCAAACCGGCATAAACGGCTATATAAATCAAAATGCAGCTGAGGGTATTCCCAAATGTTCGGAATGGGCGCTGGGCTATGTGACAAAAGCTGCTGAAAAATCTTTTATTCCGACTATTTTGCTGGAATTAAATTTCTCCGAAAGTGCCTCAAGAATAGATTTTTGCCGCATGGCTTACAGAATGTTGAACGAAAAAGAGCAGATAAATGTAATCGAACGCACTCATCCGTTTACCGATGTTGATAAAGACGAGAGAGAATTGGCATATTTATATGAGAACGGTATTATAAAAGGGAAATCGGCAACCGAATTTTGCCCGAATGATTCTATTTCACGGGAAGAAGCTGCAACTATCCTCGATAGGCTGTTTAAGTTCATTTATAAAACGGATGCAGATAACTCCGATAAAGAAAAATTTTACGCTGATGATAATACAATCAGCGATTGGGCTAAAAACAGCGTATATTCAATGAAAACGCATAAAATAATGATTGGCGTAGACAATGAAACGTTTTCGCCGAAAACACCTTTTTCGCTGGAACAAACCGTTGTTACATTGGTAAGAATTTACGAATATAAGTAAAACTGCAACTATTTTGCACTGTTGCAGATACCGTCTTTAAATCGGAGGTGAAAAGGCAATGAAAAAAATATGGTTTTTAACTTTCATCGTATCAGCAGTAACATCCACTATTGTATATGCCGGCGGTTACAGTTTTCACGACGGCGTTTACAGAGGCGAAAAATGGGAGTTTGATTTCGGTAAACCGAAGAAAAATTATATAACAATTATACCAAAAGACATCCCTGAACCAAGAGTACACGGCAACGGATATATTGTGCGTGATACAAGCCCCGAAAAACCATACGACATAATATTATTATCCGAGCAGAAATAATTTTCACAAATGGCTATATTATAAAACTCAAAAAACATCGTGATACCTGTTTTGTGTATCACGATGTTTTTTATGTGTGTAGAAAACGAAAATACCATTTTGGGGCAAGGTAATATAAAACCATTACCTTGCCCGTTTTGACCTCTGAAACCCCTTATTTTATGCGATAAAAAACGCTTAAAATGTCAACATATATCTTTAATTATTTTAACAATATCTCAAATTGCCGTTTCTATAAAAATTTTTGTATTCCACCTCAATAAACGAATGACACAGCTTATGGCTGGCGGTGGCGTTGCTCTCATCGGTATCACACTTGTACCCCTTCTTTCCGGTCTTTTCGGTTAATCCAACAGCTCGGCAAAAGCGGAAGCCTGCCCGAAACGGCAGGCTTTTGCTATTAAATAAGAAAGGTGGTATGTAATGGATGATATTTTGCAATCCATTGGCGACGCCATACACGACTTTTTTGTTGACGTCTGCGGTGGAATGTTTATCGGAATATTCGATGATGCCAATGCAGCTACCGGCGATATAGCAAGTCAGGTGGGGCTTACGCCCTCTCAGTGGAACGGCAGTATCTTTACAATGATACAAAACCTGTCGAAAAACGTTGTAATACCGATTGCAGGTTTAATCATCACGTTTGTTCTTTGCTACGAACTTATAACGATGATTACCGAAAAGAATAATATGCACGATATTGACACATTCATATTCTTCAAGTATGTGTTCAAGGCTTGTGTTGCAGTTATGCTGCTTTCCCACACATTTGAGATAACAATGGCGATATTTGATGTCGGGCAATGGCTTGTCAATCAGGCGGCGATATCAATTACCAACGACACCTATGTCGATGTAACGAGCATTTATATTCAGTTCAGGGACTCACTCGACGCTATGGGAACTGGAGAACTGATTGCCCTCATGCTCGAAGCGGCTGTTGTGAGCCTTGCAGTTAAGGCGATAGCAATACTTGTTTCCGTCGTTCTTATAAACAGAATGATTGAGATTTATCTGTATTGTTCTGTTGCTCCTATCCCATTCGCCACTATGACCAATCGTGAATGGGGAAATATCGGAACAAACTATATCAGAAGCCTGCTTTCTCTTGCTTTTCAAGGACTATTCATAATGGTAATTGTGGGCATTTATTCAGCGTTAGTAAAGGATATTCTTATAGTTTCTGACCTACACTCAATGCTTATGCGTATCGGTATGTATTCCATTGTTCTCTGCCTCACGCTGTTTAAGACATCATCAATTTCAAAGTCAATTTTTAATGCTCACTAAAGAAAGGAAATGCAATATGATTTACAAATGTAACGAAACAATCACAAGGAAACAGCAGGATTATCTTGCAAGGCTGGCTGAACTTTCGATTGAAGCGGTGCTTGGCGGAAAGAACTCCCTCTCATACCGAGTTCTTTTTCGTTCCTGCTGCGACGACCTTGATGATAATTTTGAGGAGGTTTTTGGCACAACCGAGCTTTCCGAACTCAGGGCTTGCCAGTTCAACGACGCAGTGAAATTCCTTGCGGAATGGTTTCCAAGCGACATTATTATGGAAATAAGCGTGGATATCGAAGCGGATTTCGAGAAGTATCGCTATCGTTTTGTTGAGGAAATGCCAAAGGATAGCCCCGCCTACAAGCAGT
>ERZ773108.1954-NODE-1954-length-18950-cov-6.150410_pt1 | contig 18950 bp, 16 predicted proteins | sample MGYA00580570_ERZ773108 | MGnify/ENA primary metagenome ERZ773108 (study PRJEB29015, sample SAMEA2737840) | human gut metagenome | biome: human gut; feature: human-associated habitat; material: faeces | place: China | collected 2012 ...
TGTCGGTTCCTATCGCTCTTGTAATTATATTCTTCTGCGGATGCACTCTCGCCTCTTCGCGGGTGATTGTGCCGCTCATAACAAGCTCTGACACAACAGAATGATCGGTGGTAATCTGTGCTATCTCATCGGAACGTATTGCGTACGCTCTGCTGTCGCCCACATTTGCAACATAGGCAACCCCCTCGCAGATAAACGCAGCAACCACGGTTGTTCCCATTCCGCTATGAATTTTATTTTCGGTTGACATTCTGTAAACCTTTTCGTTTGCACCCTCAACCGCTCTGCAAAGCCGACCCGGAATCTCTGTTTCATCCTTGTCATTAAGCAGCTTTTGCATCTCTTCCGCGATAAACTTTACCGCGTTCTGGCTGGCAACCTCTCCGGCATTATGCCCTCCCATTCCGTCGGCAAGTATACAAAATCCTCTGCTTGTCCCTTCGTCAAAGCCGTGTATGCAAAAACAGTCCTCATTAAGCTCTCTGATGCATCCGACATCGCTCAATCCAAATGTTTCTATCATTGTGCAACACCTCCTAATGCTGTCCTGTACGCCGAACAGCGTCTACGCACGGCGCGTTGCGGAAGCCCTCAGCTGTCCGCAGGCAGCGCTTATGTCCGCTCCCATTTCACGTCTGACCGTTGCGGAGATTCCGCCGTTTTCAAGAACCTCTCTGAACCTTTCGACCGCCGTGTGTCCGCTTGCCGAAAAGCCGGTCTCTTTAACTTCGTTAACGGGAATAAGATTGACGTGACACAACATTCCCGAAATCAGCTTTAAAAGCTCTTTTGCCTCTTCTTCCGTATCATTAACTCCGTTTATCAATGTATATTCAAAAGAAATTCTTCTGTTTGTTTTAGCAATATAATATCTGCAGGCATCAATCAGCGTTTCTATCGGATAACGCCTGTTTACAGGCATAATTTTTGACCTTTTCTCGTCATTCGGCGCGTGAAGCGAAACCGAAAGCGTAAGCTGAAGCTGCCTGTCCGCAAGTTCGCGGATACGTTCCGCCAGACCGCAGGTAGACAGCGATATATGCCTCATACCTATATTCAGTCCGTTCGGATTATTTACAATTTCAAGAAATCTCATCACATTGTCAAAATTGTCGAGAGGCTCTCCCATTCCCATAAGCACAATGTTGGATATTCTCTCTCCAAGGTCGTTTCCGACAGTCATAACCTGTCCGACAATCTCACCCGGCGTCAGATTTCTGACCTTTCCGCCGCGGGTCGATGCGCAAAAGGCGCAGCCCATAGCGCAGCCAACCTGAGATGACACACAGATTGTATATCCGTGATGATATTTCATTAAAACCGACTCTATAAAATTGCCGTCATCTAATTGTAACAGATAACGCCTTGTTTCGTCAAGAGCCGAAACAAATTTTTGTTCAATTTTTAAGTTATTTATTGAATATTCCGCCTTAAGCTTTTCGCGCAGACCCTTGGGCAGATTTGTCATATCATCTATGCTTTCCGCTCCGCTGTACAGCCACTTAAAGACCTGCCCCGCGCGAAACCTCGGTTCACCCTTTTCACAGAGGATTTTCTCAAGCTCTTTTTGCGTATAATCTCTGAGATTTTTCATATTTTTTGCCAACCTTATTTGAATTTTATCATTCTGCAAATATAAAATCCGCTGCCTCCGCCTTCATATGCAAGATACAGCTTTTCAAATTCGCACTTAAAATCGGTATGCTCTGCAAGAAACCTTTCAATCTGCCTTTCGTTCTCTTCTTCAAGTATTGTACAGGTGGAGTATACAAGCACTCCGCCCGTCTTTACATATCCCGCGGCGAAATTTAAAATATTTCTCTGGATTTTGCAAAGCGCCTCTGTATCCCCCGCACTTCTGTTATATTTTATATCGGGTTTTTTATGAATCACGCCTATGCCCGAGCAAGGGACGTCTGCAAGAACTCTGTCTGCCGCACCTTTTAATTCGTCAATCGGCTCTTCCGAATTATGCTCTTTAACCTCGATACAATCTATTCCCAAACGTTCAGCCGACCTTTGTATCAGCTCAAGCTTATGCTTATGTATATCAAATGCAATAATTCTGCCCTCATTTTTCATAAGCTCTGCAATATGCGTTGTCTTTCCTCCCGGTGCGGCACATAAATCCAGCACTGTTTCTCCGCTTTTCGGCTCTAAAGCCAACGCCGCACGCATCGAGTTTATGTTTTGCAGGGTATAATATCCGTCCCCGTAAAGCCGCGAGGCTTTAATATCTATCGCTCCGCTGATTCTCAGGCATTGCTTAACCTCTGCATCGGGTTTTGCGCAAATTCCCTCGCCGCGAAGCATTTCGGTCAGCTCATCCGCGTTGGTTTTTAAGATATTTGCCCTTATCATAGCAGGGTGGGGCAAAAGGCTGTCTTTAAGTATCTTCTCACACGTCCCGCGACCGAACTGCTTTATAAGCTTTTCGGTCAGCCATAGGGGGCACGAATACTTAACCGATGTTCTTTCGGCAAAGCTGCCCTGCGGCTCAGGCAGCGAATCAAGGCTTCGCGATACCGTGCGCAAAACTCCGTTCACGTAACCTCTTGCCGCCTTATGGGCATATTTTGACGCAAGCTTTACCGCCTCATTGCACGCGGCGGACGGCGGAATTTTATTCATATCGGTCATCTGATACACACCGCAGCGCAGTATCTGCAAAACCCACGGGCTCAGCTTTTTAAGCTTAATTTTGGAATAGCTTTGTATCACAAAATCAATATAAATTCTGTTACGCATAACACCCATAATCAGCTCGTTCGCAAGCGCTCTGTCGCGCGGCTCCATACCGCTCAGCTCTTCAAGCACCGCTTTGTTTGAGTATTCTCCGTCCTTATCAATCTTGCAGAGAGCGCAAATCGCCGCCTCTCTCGGATTCTTCGCCAAATTAATCTCTCCTTCTGCCGCCGAATAACACGATAAGTCTTAAAAGGCTCATAATAGCGCTTACAGCCGCCGCAACATATGTCAATGCCGCCGCTTTTAATACCTTTTTTGCGCCAACCAATTCATCGGGCGCAAGCATATTCTGTTCTTCAAGCGTGCGAATCGCACGTCCGCTTGCGTTAAACTCAACCGGAAGCGTCACAAGCTGAAACAGAACCGTAGCCGAAAACAGAATGATTCCCAAATCGACCAATGTCTGATTATACGATAAAATCACACCCAATAAAATTATCGGCATAGACAGCATATTGCAGATATTTACCGCAGGAACTATTGCGTTTCTTACTCTTATCGGCGTATACGCGGTCGCGTGCTGAATCGCGTGTCCTACCTCGTGCGCGGCAACGCCTATCGAACCGACCGAACGGCTGTTGTATGTTGCGTCCGACAGTCTGACCACGTTTGTTTTGGGGTCAAAATGGTCTGTGAGATTGCCCGAGATATGCTCAACTTTAACCGAGTAAAGTCCGTTCATATCAAGAATTTTTCTCGCCGCGTCTGCTCCGGTCATTCCGAAGCGGTTATAAACCTGTGAATATTTTTTAAATGTGGAATTTACATTTGCCTGTGCCCACATAGCAAGCAGCAGCGCGGGCAAAAGCATTATCCACGTCGGGTCAAAAAAGTAAGGGTACATCATATACATTCCTCCTTGATTTACTTTAATACAATACTTTCATCTATAGTATGTCCGTTAAGATAGTCGGCAAACCTCATTCGCTTGCCGCCTTTAAACTGAATTTCGTCAACCACTATGCTTGTCCCGCCGCCGCAGGCAACAATAAGTTTTTTGCCCGAAACGGTTATGCTTCCGCATTTTTCTTCGATATCTTCGCCTCTTTCCGCGCGGATTATCTTCATTACCTCATCACCGTACATAGTATAACTCATCGGCCACGGGTTTGTTCCTCTTATCAGATTTAAAATTTCCGAGGCAGAACGGCTCCAGTCTATATGTCCCGTCTCTTTGGAAATCATCGGCGCATAGCAAGACTCTTCATCATTCTGCTTTTCTCTCGGCGCGCTTCCGCTGGCTATCGCGTCAAGCGTTTTTATCAGCAAGTCGGCACCCGTAAGCGAAAGTCTGTCGTGAAGCTCTCCGTAGGTTTCGTCCTCTCCTATTTTAACGGACGATTTAAATATCATATCGCCCGTATCCAAGCCCTTTTCCATATACATCGTCGTAACACCTGTGATTTCATCGCCGTTTATCACGCTCCGCTGAATCGGCGCCGCGCCGCGGTACCTTGGCAAAAGCGAGGCGTGAACATTTATACATCCGTACATCGGAAAATTTAAAATATACTCGGGCAAAATCTTGCCATATGCCACAACAACCGCAATATCGGGCTTATATTCCGAAAGAATCGGCAAAAGCTCTTGATTTTTTAGACTCTGCGGCTGAAACACGGGTATTCCGTGCTTCTCTGCGCATACTTTAACCGGCGGAGACACAAGCTTATGTCCTCTGCCCTTCGGCTTATCCGGCTGTGTTACCGCGCCGCACACTTCATATCCGTTTTTTATTAATATTTCAAGACAGGGAACAGCAAAGTCGGGTGTTCCCATAAATAATACTCTCATTGTGTCAAACCTCTTTATATACTCTTTCTCAATTTATATTGTACCTCATATTTATATATTAATCAAGTACAATTTATTAATAATTTTTAAATTAAGCCTCTCTTTTGCTGCAATACATATTAAAATCGGGTTCGTGTAACTAATATCGGGTTAATCATTTAAAATCTTTGTTTATAATTATTATTGCCCTATTTTTAAATTTATGATAATATAAAATCAGTAAAGCAACGAGGTGATTTTAAAATGCTTGCCATTATAAATTACGGCGCAGGCAATCTGCGCTCTGTTCAAAAAGCATGCGAATATGTCGGCGAAAAGGCGGTTATTACCGATAACCGCGAAGAAATATTAAATGCCGACAGAGTTATTCTGCCCGGAGTCGGCTCATTCGGCAGCTGTATCGAATCTATCCGCAAGGCAAATCTTTTCGATTGCATCAGACAGGTCACGGAAAGCGGAACACCCTTCCTGGGAATATGTCTCGGGCTTCAGCTTTTGTTTGAAGCAAGCGACGAGTCTCCCGATGCCAAAGGGCTTGGCATATTAAAGGGCAGATGTGTTAAGATACCCCAATCGGACGGCGTGAAGATTCCGCATATAGGCTGGAACTCGATAACCTTTTCCAACCCCTCTCCGTTATTTACCGGCATAGAAGACGGCTCTTTTGTATACTTTGTTCATTCTTATTATATGCAGCCGAATGACAAGTCTGTAATAACCGCCGTCTGCGACTATTCGGCAAGCCTTCCGGTTGCGCTGAGCCGCGGAAACATTCACGCAACGCAATTTCACCCAGAGAAAAGCGGCGATGTGGGTCTTAAGATACTTAAAAACTTTATAGACTTAAGGAGGGAGAGCTGATGTTTGCAAAAAGAATAATTCCCTGCCTCGACGTAAACCGCGGCAGAGTTGTAAAAGGCGTAAACTTTGTTAATCTTATAGATGCCGGCGACCCGGTTGAAATAGCAAAGATATATAACGATGCCGGGGCGGACGAGCTTGCGTTTCTGGACATAACAGCAACCCACGAAGGGCGCGGAACCGTTATTGATATGGTTCGCCGCGTTGCGGAAACGGTGTTTATTCCCTTTACAGTGGGCGGAGGAATCAGCACGGTTGACGACTTCCGCGCACTTTTGTCAGAGGGCGCGGACAAAATATCGGTTAATTCCTCCGCTATACGCAATCCGCGCCTTATCTGCGATGCCGCGGATAAGTTCGGAAGCCAATGCGTTGTTGTGGCGATAGACGCAAAACGCCGAAACGACGGAAGCGGCTGGAACGTCTATATTAACGGCGGCAGAATAGACACGGGTCTTGACGCAGTAACCTGGGCAAGTATAGCCTGCCGCCTTGGCGCGGGCGAAATTCTTCTTACCTCAATGGACTGTGACGGAACAAAAGCGGGCTATGACACGGCTCTTACAAAAGCCGTGTCAGAAGCGGTATCGATTCCCGTTATCGCCTCCGGCGGGGCAGGAACGCCCGAGCATTTTAAAGAGGCGCTGACCGACGGAAAAGCAGATGCCGCACTTGCCGCATCACTCTTCCACTTCCGCGAAATTGAAATTCGTGATTTAAAAAAATATCTCACCGAAAACGGAGTCTCGGTGAGATTATAAAAAATGCGGCATTTTTGCCGCATTTTTTATTAGTCAATGTTTATTCTTATCGCAACCGACTGCGGCGGAATACTCATCGTTACCGCCTCTGCGTGCGTCCCTGAAATTTTGCTTCCAACCTTTATTTCATCGGCTGTTGCCTTCTCGCCGTCCTTGCCTTTGGTTATAACCGTGTCTTCGCTGATTACCAGCCTTATCGCATCGGTATCCTTTCCCGCTTCGCCGACGGTTATCATACCGTCCTCAATCTCGGTCACCGTTCCGCTGAATCCAAACTCGTTTTTTGCTTCGCTTTGGTCCGCATCCGTGGGGAGATTTTCTATGATTATGCGCTCTGCAGTATTCTGCGGAGGAAGGCTTGCGGTCATAACGTCACCGTACTCAACGCCCAGAACCATATCGGGCTTTATCTCGTCGGCAGAAACTTCCTCTCCGTTTGCAAATATCCGTGTATCCTTGCTTATTCTTACAACAACTTCGCCAAGGTAGCTGTCTGCCACGGTAAGCGAACCGTCTTCGTTTACACTTGTAACGGTTACGATTGCGGGGTCTACTATCTTATATGTTCCGTCTGCCTCAATGTTATAGTATCCGCCCACAATTTCGGTTACAAACGCAAGCGGTACATATGTTACGCTGCCGTCAACAAGCGTGGGCGCCGCTCCGAGGGGTTCGCCCGCATGGCGCGAAAATGCGTATGAATCCTTATCAATAGCCATCTTGATGTACTGCGCGCCCTTTGTAAGCTCGATTGACATATTTTCTCCGTTCCAGTCCACGCGATAGCCGAGGGCTTCGCCCACCATACGGAGAGGTATCATCTTTACGCCGTTAATTTCTTTAACGTTTACGCCTTTTACAACAGCACCGTTTATCTCCGCCGATGTCGGCTCAGCCGAAGGTCTTGTAACAGTTCCATCCGGAACCGCGGTTACTTCGGGCTCTTCCGCCGCAAAAGCCGCTCCTGTTGAAACCATTCCCATAATTGCCGCCGATGCAAATAATCTCTTTACATTTTTGTTCATCTTTTTATCCTCCTTAAATCTCTTGTGGTTTTGCTTAATCCAAGCGTTTTTATTGCGCTCATTATATTAGACGAGGCGATATTTAAAAAGTTCCTTAATTTTCTGAAGTTTTTAAAAAATAAAGAGACCGTCTCATCTGACGGTCTCCTGTTATGTTATTTACCCAAATACGTAAAGTGCATATAATCAACTGTTCCGTTTATCCACGCATTTCCGCCCCAAAGCCATCCGTACTTTGCAAATGTCTGAACAACCGTTCCGTCCGACGGGAACGAATATACGGATTTTGACGGGTCATAAAAAGTACCTATTGTCGTGCCGCTTGCGTAAACGGTATAGTTCTCGTTATAGTTAAGGTCTATTACCGTTCCGTAGTTATGGTCGGAATATAATCCGCTTGCCATTGAATTACGCCACGCATAAGCCGTTGCATTCTTTATCGGCGGTTTATCGTCGGAATTGAATATCTCGTCAAATATCGCCGTAACATCATCTTTCAATACAGAATTAATTTTAAACGTTAGCGTTGACGCGTACTTTTCATTAGCCTCGTTCAGCTTCCACACATTGACGGTAACCTCGGTCATATGAGCCTCTGCTTCTTCCTTTGAAGTATATTTAACTCCGTCGGGGAAGATTCTTGCCTCTTTCTCTGCCGCCTCTCCCGATGCAAGCGTCTCTGTATAAGTCTTAAGTCTGTACTTTCCGTCCTTGCCGGGAATCTGCAGCGGCGTTCCGCTGGGCGCAGTCTCGGTGCTTCCCTGCCACGTTGTGTCCTCGTCCGCCGCAGACGGATTGCTTGCATAACGCAAAGCCACCGTTGCACCCGAGGGAAGAACTATCGTCTTTATCAGCGTATAAAGCGTCTTTCCGCTTGAATCCTTATTGTCACGCATTGTGGTCTTAATCTGACCCTCATAATTCTTGCCGTAAAGTATGTAGCAGCGGTATGCGATTATAGCCGCCTCCTCACGCGTAACGGGGTCCTTCGGTCTGAACATTCCCGTGTCTCCGTCGCCTGCCATAAGATGATTGTCAAGCATAAAGGCAACGTGATTCTTTGCCCAGTAATCAATCTCGTCCGCGTCCTTCACGTCCGAAAAGACATTCTCCGACGGAAAATACGGGCTTAAAACCCCCGCAGAGTCAAGCAGACTTGTCATAATTTTGCACATTTCCTGTCTGGTAAGCGTTCCCTGAGGGAAGAAATGCCCCTCTCCGTCACCGCTTACCAAGCCCGTATAAAATGCCATATTGGCAAATGGGCTGTCTGTATCATTAAACGGATTTTTAGGATTGGTTGATACATTTTCCGCTGTAAGAGTGGCGTAAAGGTTTATTGCCACATTTACAAAGTCTGACCTTGAAATCGGCAGACTGAACGATTTTGTAGAATATTCTTCGGATATAATACTGAGATTTGTTGCGCTTTTAACCGCATCCGCAGCCCACGAGTTCGGCTCAAACGCCGAAACCTGCACCTGCGAAGCAGCTATTGTAAAAGCAGCCGCAAGACCTATAAGTCTCTTTGCATATTTTCTCAAAACAGTCACCTCTTTAATCAAATTTTAAAAAATTCAAAGTCATTATAACACATTTTTTAAAAAAAAGCAACTGCCGCATCCGTTTTGTAGCAGAATTGTAATGAATACATATTCTGTTTTTAAAAAATATATAAAAAATCTTGTTACTGTGCGGTAAACTTACGCAGCCGCTTTGCCAGTGCCGCGGCTATAAAGCAGGTTACGATATCCTTTGGAGCAGTCAGAATAAAAAAGCTGAATATAAAATTCTTAATCTCAACCTCTGCCCCCATATAAAACACCTTCATCAGATAATAATAAACCATTCCGAAAAAGTATATAACCCCCATTGCCGCGAAAGCCGCGCCGAGAAGCCTCGGGTACGAACCGCTGTTTGCAATCATTCCGCTCAGCACCGCCCCTGCGGCAAAGCCGATTATGTATCCGAAGGTAGGCATAACAACGCTTCCTATTCCTCCGCTTCCGCCGGCAAATACGGGCAGCCCCGCAAGCCCCAGAAGCATATATACCAACACGCTTAAGCCGCCGTACTTCGGGCCGAGCGTAAGCCCCGCAAGCACGACAAAAAGAGTCTGAAGCGTGAACGGAACAGGCGGAACAGGCACCTTTATGTACGCTCCCACTATGATAAGCGCCGCAAAAAGCGCACTCATTACATATCCTTTAAGCGACTTTTTTATTTTTGATTCTGTCATAGCCATTACCCCCGAAAAATCTCAAATTTCTTTGTAATTATACCATTTTTGGCCATATAGGTCAATATACAATAATGCGATATCTGTATCTGTTATATTACTACAATACTTATTTTAGCTAATTTGACAAAGCTTATTTTAGCTAATACGCCACTTTTATTTGTACGCAACCTATGTTATAATATAATATGTAATTATATTTATTTTGTACATATACGCTGCAAGGGCACACGGGGGGTGATTCCGATCAGAGCCAAAATACTGTCATTTATCCAAAAGGTTTTTGTCCTTTTTCTGGCGTGCCTTATGATTATATTTGTTGTCCCCGTCTGGATATTTCCCGACTATGACGCACCGAGCGCCGAGGGTGATTTTGTGCGCCTCTCCGCCTCCTCCGCAGTATATGCGGACAAAGGCTTTGAAGGCTCCGAAGCCGTTCCCGTGGGCAACGGCTCTTCGATATATCTTAAATACAGTCTTTTAAGATTTTCTAAAATAAGCACCGATGAGATAAAAGAGGTCAGACTTCGCCTTTCCTTCCTTGCGGGAAGCGGAGGATTGCGCAACAATATAGCCGTCGGCGTAACCGATACCGATGACAAATCAACCTCTGACAAATCGGCTGCTTTGTCTTATGCAATCCGTCCCGTTTTTGACATACTTCACCCCGACACCGCGCGCGGCGACAGCCTTGCAGAGCTTGATGTAACCGAGTATGCAAAATCCGTGCTTTCGGCAGGCAAAACAGACATTATTTTTATGATATATTCAACCGACTCAATTCCTGTGCTGATGGCATCTTCATCAAACGAAGACCCCGCATACCGCCCCTACCTTAAGGTTGTAACAGGTATGGCAAATGATACCGATGCGCCGTCCCTTTCAAAGGTTTCTCTGTCAGACTGCGCTTTTGTCTCTCAGGGTCAGCCCGACAAACGCGGAATTTCTTTAGGCTCGGGAGAAGTTGTCACCGTCGGCGGCGGAAACGAAATTTATATGAAGTTTAAACTGAACCGAGACGCAATCTCCGGCACTCTCTACCGTGCGCGCCTTTACCTCTCTAAAAACAGCGGAAAAGGTAAAATTAAAATCTGCACGGTGGACAACAACGAATGGTCAAGCGAGCTTATTTCATATGCCTCGCGGCCGCAGGGTTCGCAGTCTCTTCCCACCGAGTATACAGTCTCAAACAACGGCGAGCTTTTACTGGACATATCTCAGCAGATATGCGATGCCGCAGCCGCATCGGACATAATAACGCTTAAAATCACGGGGGTTGAAAACAGCGAAATAAATATACAAAGCGCCTCTTCGCAGTTTGCCCCAAAGCTGTATCTGAACACCTCGGCTCACGCAGAAATCGGGTGCGCGGAAAGCGCGGCGCTGTCGGCCCTCGGCAACAATACCCCCGCCTATGTTATGAAGAACCTGACCGAGACGTATCAGGACGGCAGCGGGAAGACAGCCAAGCTGCGCTGGGAGGAATACGATTTAAACGGCAAAAATATCAACAATGCCCATATTTCATCAAACGGAAGCATCACCCGTCCCAAATGGTTTGAGGGCGGTGTAAGCGTTGTTGCCTCCGCCGCAATCAAGTGCGACAGTTACTCTATAAAACGCAGTTATTCCATAACCATTCCTGCCGAGGCTCCGCCCGATTATACCAAATACAGCTTCGGCAACTATATTGACATAGGAAACACCCAAAGCGAGGATTCGCAGAAGTTTGAAAGCGTAAACATCAGCCCTCCCAAAAAGCGCAGGGTAAGCGGACGGCAATTCTCTTACAGAAGTCCCGAAGACGGAGGGGTTATGGTTTTAAACTTTGTGTGCAATCCCGACCTGCAAAATTACCTCACTCTTAAATTCCGCTGTGAGGACGAGGCAGCAGGCAAAATCTTTATAGCCGAATCAAATAATCCCGAAAACCTGACAGAGCTGACCGCACCCGAGTTTAAAAACAGCCAAAGCAAGCGTTTTGTGTATGCAACATATGCCCTCCCGCAGGAATTTACCGATGGGAAAAAGCAAGTCAGCCTCTGCCTCAGCTTCAGCTCTGACGAGCGCTTAAACAATCAGGCTGATATATACGCCGCATACCTTACACAGTCACCGTATTTTGAACCTAAGCAATTTTCAAAGCAGGGCGAGACGGTGATAACAGAGCCATATCTCGGGGCAAATGCCGCAATGGAATTTGTAAACACTCTGCTTGCCTTCTCTGTATCGGGAATAAGCGACCTTATCTTCCCCGAACAAAACAGCGCCGCGCCTCAAAACGGAACCACGGAAAGCAAGCCCGTATACAGTCTCGGCGAAAACGCTGTGCTGTTTGAAGGTGAAGAAGCCAATATCGCATTTTCATTTAACAAAGAGCAAGGGTATGCCGATATATATCAAAGGACAACCTATTACGACCGATATTGCGCTCATTGTCCCATAACTTCGGACGGCGGACTTACCGCGGCGGACTTCGGAAGCTACAAACTGATTATAAACAGGTCGGAATCCGAAACCAAAAATATCCCCGTAAATCAACTTGAATTTTCGGGCGTATATAAAGACATCGTCAGCGGTAAGTACTACTCCTTTTCCGAAGACCTGCAAAGAACGGATGACAGCGCCGTTCCTGAAAGCGTTTCGGTCTTGGATGGCAACGACCTTAAAGCAAATCCGAATCAGGTTATTCTTCTTTCAAGAATTTCCGAACCGGTTCAAGGCTCTGACTGGCGTGTAAGCACTATAAACGGAAAAAGCGTATCAGATCTAACCTATACATCTCCGCAGAAGATTGACAGCATATCGGTTAAATCCGTCGGTGACTTCCCGTCGGACACAGACAGTATTGAAGTTATATTCAGCGTTTTCAGGGACGGCAAGCTGGTTAAAATGTATAAGTCAACCGTAAGCGTTATTGAGAGCATCCCCGTATACAACATCGATACCTCAGGCTTTGACCTGTACCTTGACAAAACTGCCGAGCTTCGCATTTTTATCACGGATAACCACAGCCCAGCAAACAAGATAAAACCCAAGCTTGAACTTCCGTAACAAAAAAACAAGAGCCGCACTCAATTGAGTGCGGCTCTTGTTTATATTATTTCTCCGCCTTTTTTAACGAATACTTCTTTTTGTACATATTGTACTTTTCAACAAAATCGTTTTCATCATCATTCTTAACGTGACTTAAATAATCGTGAGTTTCAAGTGCCTCGTTGTTCGGCGCAATCAGCGATACCGCTATGTTTGAACAATGTCCCGCTATTCTTTCGTACGCTATAAGCAAATCCGAGAGAATAAATCCCATTTCAACTGTACAGGCTCCGTCCCTCAAACGCTGAACCTGATTGTTTTTAATCTTATGCTTAAGCTTGTCTATAAGCTGGTCAAGTGGCTCTACCTTCTTTGCCTCTTCAAGGTCGTCACTGTACAATGCCTTTGAAGTAATCTCAATTATTTCTTTAACCGCGCTGCCCATAACCTTCATATCATCCGTTACTTTATCAGGAAATACAATGTTTTTTTCGTGTATTTCTTTTGCGGCACGCATAATATTCACAGAGTGGTCAGATATCCTTTCAATATCCCCTACCGAGTGCAGAAGCCTTGTTACCTCAATGCTGTCTTTTGAATTAAGCTCGCGCGAAGAAATTTTCACAAGGTAAGAGCTTGTCTTATCTTCATACTTATCAACCTCGCCTTCCCACTCTTTAATGCGGCTTGCAATACTTTTATCATATTTATGAAGCAGCTCGGTTGCCTCAATTACTCCTTTTTTGGTAATCTCCGCCATCTCGCATACAACATCGCGGCACTTCTCAACCGCAAAAGAAGGCATCGACAAAAATCTGTCATCAAGTGTTGCAAAAATATCCTTCTCCTGCTTTTCGCCCTTAATCGTAACCTTTGCCAGCTTTTCTATTTTGTCACAGAAAGGCATAAGAATTATCGTTGATATTATATTAAACAGCGTATGAATAATAGCGATTGTCAAAACACTTACATTCATATTTCCGTCCATAATCGGAAATTTAAAGATTGCGTTTAATATATAAAACGCGGTTGCAACTATTATTACGCCAATCATCTTGATATATACGCACGATGCGGCAACCCGCTTTGCCTGAACGTTACCCGTTATAGAAGAAAGTACGGGCGTAATGGTTGTTCCTATATTCTGACCCAAAATAATCGGTATAGCCGTTGAGTACGGAATCGCCCCCGTCAGCGATAACGCCTGAAGGATTCCGACAGACGCCGATGAAGACTGTATTATCGCCGTGAACAATGTACCCACAATAATGCCCATTACAGGGTTTGAGAACATAACAAGCATCCGCGAGAACGACTCGCTCTCTTTAAGCCCTTCCATAGAGCCGCTCATCATATCCATTCCGAACATCAGTATTGCAAATCCAATCAAAATAGAACCGATATTCTTTTTTTGGTCGCTTGAATTTGCCATTATCATTATAATGCCTATAACGGCAAGTATCGGCGAAAAAGATTCGGGCTTAACCAACCGCAGAATAAAATTCTCTCCGTTAATTCCCGTTAAGCTGAGAAGCCACGCCGTAACCGTTGTGCCTATATTTGCGCCCAGAATTATGCTTATAGTCTGCGACAGCTTCATTATCCCCGAATTTACAAATCCGACAAGCATAACGGTTGTTGCGGAGGACGACTGAATAATAGCCGTAACGCTTAGTCCGAGCAGGAAACCTTTAAAACGGTTTGAAGTAAGCTTTGCAAGAAACATCTCAAGCCGTCCGCCCGCAAGCTTTTTAAGCCCATCGCCCATAAGCTCCATACCATACAAGAAAAGTGCCAATCCGCCCAAAAGCGTCAGGACAGAAAACAAATCCATAAATCATACCTCCGTATTAAACACAGCCCAATATTCAACTGACTCCAATATATATCATACCATATTTTTCATAAAAGTCAACATTAAAACTCACATTCTGTCTACATTAACGATTTTACCGTACAACACGGCGAATTTTATAGTTAACCTGATATCGGCCGCCGGAATAAAGAGACTGCCGTTTTCGGCAGTCTCTTTATTCATTATTCTATATTAAAACCGGAACATTATACAAAAACAAAAATACTGTAGGCGCAACAAATATGATGCTGTCGCACCTGTCAAGGATTCCGCCGTGTCCCGGCAATATATTTCCGAAATCCTTTATATCATACTGACGCTTTATCGACGACGCAACCAAATCTCCGATTTCGGATATAACAGCCGCAATCAGTCCAAGCACAAACAGTAAAATCAAATTAAAATGCCTGCCGTTTAAAAATCCCGCAAACATATTATTTACGACTATTCCGAACAAAACAAACATTACTCCGGCGCCCACAACTCCGCCGACAGCGCCCTCTACCGTCTTTTTGGGACTTATATCGGGGCAAAGCTTATGCCTGCCGAACATTCTTCCCGCAAAATATGCGCACGTATCGGCAGAAAACGCGCCGATAAATACAAGCCATATAAAAAATCTTCCGAACTCCATCGAACGGATATGAATTACATATGACAAAAAGTACGGAATGTATATAATTCCAAGCAAAAGCATAGCTATATCCGCTGCCTTAACCCGCCTGTTATAAATCAGCATAATTAAAAACAGCCCTACCACATACAAATACACAAGTATCAACGTTTCCTGGATACTCAGCATAAGCCCTATAGGAATTATAACGGCGGCAATAATGCCCATCGCGCATAAACCGCGGTGTTCTATCAGCTCAACCGCCTTATAATACTCATAAAGACCCACCATAGACGCCGCAATAACCGTCAGCGTAACAAGAATCGACGGTCCGAGCAAAACAATTATCAGCACAGGGGCGCAAATAACCGATGTCAGCACCCTGGCCTTAAGCGAAGCATCTTTCTTCATACAGTTCTGTCCTTTCCGATAATTTTAAACCGCTCCGAAGCGTCTGTCCCTGTTCTGGTATGCGATAATGGCAGATTTCATATCATCTTCTTTAAAATCGGGCCAGCATATGTCACTGAACCAAAATTCCGAATATGCCGCCTGCCAAAGCAGAAAGTTTGACAGTCTCTGCTCTCCGCTGGGGCGAATAATCAAGTCAACCTCGGGCAGAGAAGCGGTGTCCAGATATGAGGCAAATATCTGCTCGTTCAATTCTTCCGCATCTATTTTGCCTTTCTTAACATCCTCGCTCACTTTACGCGCCGCTCGGACAATCTCGTCTCTTCCGCCGTAGTTAAGCGCAAGGTTAACAATGATTGCCTTTCCGTCCTTGGTAACGTCCTCCGCGTGCTTTATTGCCCTTTGAAGCCTATCATCAAGCCTTGATATATCTCCGCTTACCATAAAACGTGCGTCTTTCTCAGCAAATCTTTTCTCTGCGCTTATAAGATAGCTGTACAGCAAATCCATCAGCGCCGAGACCTCCTCCTCAGGACGGCTCCAGTTCTCTGTCGAAAAAGCATACGCGGTAAGCGCCTCTATACCGAGAGAAATACAATAATCCATTATTCTCTCAAGCGTTTTGGCTCCTTGTCTGTGTCCCGCGCTTCTGGGCAGACCGCGCCGCTTTGCCCATCTTCCGTTTCCGTCCATAATAATTCCTATATGCTTCGGAAGCCGCGACATATCAATCTGCCCTTTCGGCACGGCTTTGTCCGAATTATCGAACTTTTTTCTGAAAAACATCCGCATCACCCAAATTTAAACTTCCATTATTTCTTTTTCCTTATCAGCGGTAATGTCTTCAATCTTCTTTATAAATTTATCCGTAATCTTCTGAACCTTCTCTTCAAGATCCTTTAAATCATCCTCGGTAATTTCGTTATTCTTTTTCTGCTTTTTAAATTCATCGATTGAATCGCGTCTGATATTTCTTACGGCAACCTTTGCCTCTTCTCCGCGCTTTGAAATACTCTTTTTAAGTTCTTTTCTGCGCTCCTCTGTAAGCGGAGGGAAGTTAAGACGGATAACTCTGCCGTCATTGTTCGGATTTATCCCGATGTCAGAGCTTAAAATTGCTCTTTCGATATCCTTTAAAATTCCCGCATCCCACGGCTGAATTATTATTGTTCTTGCCTCCGGCACGGAAATTGTACCCACCTGAGCAAGCGGAGTCTGAACCCCATAGTATTCAACCGTTACTTTGTCAAGTATGGCAGGATTTGCGCGTCCCGCACGCACCGAGGCATAGTCAGCCTCAAGCGCTGCTATTGCCTTACTCATTTTACTTTCAGTTTTCTGCATAATAAACTCCATTCCGTCCGCCCTCCGTTAACGGCGCAGACACTTTTATATTATTAAAATTTAAACAACCGTCTTATTATTGAACATCGTTTGATACATATGTTCCGATATCCTCGCCCATAACGGCTCTTTTAATATTCTCGGGGTCATCAAGTCCGAAAACAACAAGCGGAATATTGTTGTCCATACAGAGCGATGTCGCCGTTGAATCCATAACCCCAAGCTTTCTGTTCAAAACCTCCATATAAGAAAGCTTTTTAAACTTTGTTGCATTAGGATTAATATTCGGGTCGCTGTCGTACACGCCGTCAACCTTTTTGGCAAGAAGGATAACCTCTGCATCGATTTCGGCTGCGCGGAGCGCGGCGGTTGTATCCGTAGAGAAGAACGGATTACCCGTTCCGCAGGCAAATATTACAACCCTGCCTTTTTTGAGATGTGACGCGGCTTTGAGCCTGATATACGGCTCTGCTATCTGGCGCATTTCGATTGCCGTCTGTACGCGGCACTCAACACCGAGATGTTCAAGCGCATCAAGCATGGCAAGCGAATTGATTACCGTTGCAAGCATTCCCATATGGTCAGCACGCGTTCTGTCCATCTCTTCGCCGTTGCGCCCTCTCCAAAAGTTGCCGCCGCCGATAACGATAGAAATTTCAACGCCCAAGTCATAGCATTCTTTTATCTTTGCGGCAATCTTGTTGATTGTCGGCTGGTCAAGGCCGAACCCCTTTTCACCGGCAAGAGCCTCGCCGCTTATTTTAAGCATTATTCTTTTGTATTTTGGTTTTAGGTTTTCCATAAGTTTTCTTTGCCTTTCTGTCCGCAATTTAATAAGGGACTAAAAGTCCCGTCATTCAACGTTTTCAGTGAGGGATTGTATCCCATCACTGAAAAAATTAAGTGGAACCCGGCGCTTATAAAGGCGGGGGACATCTTAATTTAGTTATTTTACCCTCGTTCCGTTGCGGACGAACAAAACAAAGGCGATTAATACCGCAAGCCGAATATCAATCGTGCGGAAAATTAATTGCGGTTTGATGAACTTGATGAACCCGACGAACTTGTTGAACCCGATGAGCTTGATGAGCCCGAAGATTTCGATGAGCTTGACGAACCCGAGGATTTCGTTGATGACGATGTTCCCGAGCTTGACGAACTCGACGATGAACCCGAACTTGATGAGTTCTTTGACGAATTCGTTGAGCTTGAACCCGACTTCGTTGAGTTGGAGCCCGACTTCGTTGAGTTTGAGCCCGACGAACCCGATGTTGAGTCGTTCGATGATGCCGAGCCGCCCTTTAAAATTTCGTTCTCTTCTTTAAGCTTTCTGTTCTCGGTTTCAAGCTGATTTATCTGTGTATTGAGACGAATTATCTCCGCCTCGGCATTGTCCTTTGGAACAGTCGTCGTTTTCGGAAGCATTATCAGTCGGTACGAAAGTCCGAATGCCGCCAGAAAAACCCCTATCGCGATAAATAATATTCCGAACGTGGCAAGAATTTTTTTGCCGAGCGGAGTTTTTACGGATTTATCCGAGTCGGAAATACCCGATTGTATATCATCGGATGATGCAGTATTGCGCATAAGCTTAATTCCTTTCAAAAATTTTATCGTTGATTTTCTGTTTCTTTTAAAGTTACACCGATTAATCACAATATATATTGCATTCACTCTCGCATTGCCCGAGGTATCTCAAACAAATTTCGAGCAATATATCAAAATGCAAAGCGGCACACGCGCTTTCATCGTGAATTATTCGGCTGTTACTCTAAGTAGTATATCACATAACACGCCATTTTTCAAGAAAAATTTTTGTTAATAAATTTTTATCTTAAAATTACGGTCTTCTTCTGCGGCGTTTATGCTTGCTGCGCTTATATTTACGTACATTCCTCTTATAAACATAAGTATGAACGCAAGAACCCCTATCCCGAGCAGAATAATAATAGATCGCGTGATTATATTGCTCCAAAGAGCGTCCGCCGCCGCCATAACAGGCCAGAAAAAGCTGCGCTCAACGTCACGGTTCGCAACAAGAATACCGCTTCCTATTTCCTCACCGCCGAGCAAAACCGACACCGTTCCGATTTGCGTACCTGCCGAAATCGGCGCGGATACCGACTCGGGAATGTTCGGGCGTATTTCAAGATTGTCGGCGGTTGTTCCTTTCGGAACAACCACGTTTACCGATTCGGCAACCGACAACGTGAGCGAATCCGTTGACTTGCCGAGCTTAACGCGTATTTCACACGGCATATCATCC
>ERZ773108.1964-NODE-1964-length-18911-cov-4.102036_pt1 | contig 18911 bp, 10 predicted proteins | sample MGYA00580570_ERZ773108 | MGnify/ENA primary metagenome ERZ773108 (study PRJEB29015, sample SAMEA2737840) | human gut metagenome | biome: human gut; feature: human-associated habitat; material: faeces | place: China | collected 2012 ...
TGTCTGATGGAAAGCCGTATCAAAGACAGCTACCATCGGCGTATTCGGCATCAGTTGTCTGCAAGCGTCGATTCCCATAAGATTTGGCGGGTTATGAAGCGGCGCCAATTCTACGCACTGCTGTAACACCTTAATTACTTCTTCTGTAATCAGAACGGAATCCGCATAGTATTCTCCTGCATGAACGACTCTGTGACCCACAGCGCCAATTTCAGCCATGGATTTCACTACGCCGTGATGTTTGTCTTGAATCGCCATGATGACTTGTTCGATAGCGTCCTTGTGATTTTCCATCGGCGTTATCAGCTTATACTTGTCCATGCCGATCTTTTCATGGGTAATTACAGAACCTTCGATTCCGATTCTTTCTACTAGTCCCTTTGCCAACAGGGATTCATTGGTCATATCCAGCACTTGATATTTCAATGAAGAGCTGCCGCAATTAATTACTAAAACTTTCATGTATTTCATTTCCTCCATAAAAAATAATATCAGATTGAAAACCGCTTTTCTCCGTTATAATATTTCATTTGACAAAATATCAAGTATAATTACGTTGACTTTCTGCTTATAGATTTGTGTCGCCAGTTCAAGACTGCGTATCTCCGGACGGTTTTCGTATGCAGTGGACAGATCGAAATGAGTATCTGTCGGAATTAATGGAATATTCTCCATATTTTCATCCGCCAGCGTGATGGGTGAACTCAGATCGAGACCGCATAGTTGACACAACAACATTCGGGCAAGGCTCAATCCGTCTTCCACTTTAGTTAGTGTCATTTCCGCTTCATTGACTTTGACGCGTACGGAAAGACCGTCCGCTTTGGTCGCTACTCCCTCGGCGATCATCTTCTCAACGTCGCTATCCAGTTGTTGCAGAAGTTTTAAGTAACCTTCTGCCAATTTTTTCTTATTGACCAGTGAGATTACCTGCCAATAGGCTTGGTCGGTGCTCATGATAACCTCCTGCATACCACCATTATGTTGTTGGCGTGCCAACTCTTCAGCGTACTTTGTTATTTTATTATAAGCACGGATTTTACCGCCCATATATAAAGGCTGAGTTAATGTGATGGCTCCGGCATATACATTTCTGGTGTCTGTACGAAGCGCGTCCACCAAAGAATTGCCTGCCTGGTCGAGGGCTGCCGGTAAACTCCCGCTTAATGAGGATATGAGTGGAGCCAGTTCGGGATAAGTTGCTATAATTCCGGCTGCGGCTTGCCCGATGGGACCTGCCAGATTACTTCCCAATCCGGAGAGTGCCGCTTTCTGATCGTTGTTCAATAGAGAGAATTCTTTTTGATTTCTCATGTAAGCTCCGGTTGCCGAAAAGTTGGGTAAGTAGTTGGTGAATGCCGCCTTTCGTTGGTAATGGGCTGCATTTATTTTTTCATGACTTATCAACAAATCTTTGTTGTTGGTAAGCGCTAATGCCCGACAACTATCCAAGCTTAGTGAAGTTTGCGCTTTTACTATAAAAGTCAGGTGTAATAGGATTGTCAGGAGAAATAGTTTTTTCATCGCATCTTGCATATTAATAAGGTGATACTTCTATTTAAATAACCCTGTTTTTATGTAATTTGTTTATGGAAATAGTCTGTTTATTTGTACTTGTTGGCTTAAACAATAATTGCATAAACAACGATGCAAATGTATGTGCTTTCTATGAGAAAGCAAAAAGAATTAGCTTTTTTTAGAAATATAGCAAAATTAGTGATTCCGGTGAAAAGAAAAAGGCCGTTCTTCTGAAATGAAGAACAGCCTTTTAATATATAAATGTAAAAGGGGATTAAAGAGCACCTACTTCTTTCAAAGCAGCGTTTGTTTTGTGAACAGCAGCAGCACTGGCAGCAAATTTAGCTTTCTCGTCAGCGTTCAGGTCTAGTTCAACAATCTTTTCGATACCGTTTTTGCCAAGAATAACAGGAACACCGATACAGATATCTGATTCGCCGTATTCGCCTTCCAGGAATACAGAGCAAGGAATCATCTTCTTCTGGTTGTGGATGATGGATTCAACTACAAATGCTCCAGCTGCACCCGGTGCATACCATGCGGAGGTACCCAGCAATTTAGTCAGTGTAGCACCACCTACCATAGTAGCGGCAGCTACTTCGTTCAGTTTTTCTTCTGACAGGAAGTTGGTTACAGGCATACCTTTGTAAGTAGCGAAACGAGTCAACGGAATCATAGTAGTATCACCGTGACCACCGATAACCATACCTTCTACTTCGTTAGCATTGCATCCCAAAGCCTGAGCCAGGAAATATTTGAAGCGAGAGCTATCCAGAGCACCACCCATACCGATAATACGGTTTTTCGGCAAGCCTAAAGATTTCAATGACAAATAAGTCATTGTGTCCATCGGGTTAGAAATTACAACAAGGATAGCGTTTGGAGAATATTTCAAGATGTTCTGTGCTACCGATTTAACGATGCCAGCATTCACACCGATCAGTTCTTCACGAGTCATACCCGGTTTACGAGGAATACCTGAAGTAATCACAACAACGTCAGAGTTAGCAGTTTGAGCATAGTCGTTCGTGCAGCCTACCAATGTAGTGTCGAAACCCAACAATTGAGCTGTCTGCATCATATCCATTGCTTTACCTTCTGAAACGCCTTCTTTAACGTCCAGCATTACTACTTCGTCTGCTACTTCATTAAAAGCAAGTACATTTGCACATGTAGCACCTACGTTACCTGCGCCTACTACGGTTACTTTTGACATAATACTATATATTTAAAAAGTTGATAATTTGTTTTATCTTTTAGCGCGACAAAATTACAACGATAATCCTGATTAAAGAAATTTTTCCGTAATAATTTTAGTTAAAGGTCGAAGTTCCCGATAATATATAGGTATGATAAAAAGTTTGGGTGGAAGAAGCTGTTTTTTGCATGGTTATATACAGAATGTAGCTGCGTAAGAATGTACTATTATGGCAAATGATTCATTCAGCTATTTTTTTATAATTGCTTGCCTATTCGGAGTTACTTCGTTAGTTACTGTTACTTCGTTCCACTATAGTGTTCCGCAAGAATAACTATAGTCTCCCTTGCGGATAACTATAGTGGAACGCAAAGGTAACTATAGTCAAACGAAGTAAAAATAGGCAGTGAGATTAATAGGCAGTGAAAGAAATAAAGATAGCATCTTGATGGAGAACTTTTGGCGATGCGTTACATCAATTACCTGATTCATTTTTGTATGGAAAAAGAAGATACCAATTAAAGTGGCAGGGAACCTGGCAAGTTTTTTAAATAATGAACGAATAAAGTCCGAAAGCTTATTATCTTTGTGCCAATCTGTTAATTGAAAGTTTAATGAACTGCTGAAAATATCGAAATGAAGTTTTGGGAATCAAATCATCAATCTGTTCAGGAAGGGGATATGCAATTTATTGCACTTTACAAATTCTATTATCAGGATTTGTATGCTTATGGAGTGAGTTTGGGGTTCAATACCGAAGATGTGAAAGATGCAATTCAAGAAGTATATCTAAAATTGTATTTCAATGAGCGCCTGTGTATTGATGAGAAGAAAATAAAATTTTATTTGTTGCGTTCGGTTAGGAATCAGCTGATTGATTGGGAGCGTACAAAGAAAGATACGTCTTCTATAGAGGAGGAAAGGAGCTTTAAATTATCCATATCAGTTGAAGAAAGCTTTATTGCTGATGAAGATGATTTATTACTGAAAAAAAGGGTGAATAGAATTCTTGATTTGCTGACAGATCATCAGCGGGAAATAGTCTATTTACATTTTATAGAGGAAATGCCTTATGAAGAGATTGCGGTAATGCTGGATATGAAAATTCAAACGGTGCGCGGACAAGTCTTTAAAGCGATGGAGAAATTAAGAAAACTGGATTCAAAAGATTATTTTCTGTTTTTTCTTATCTTATACCTGCATGGCGTTTCTGTCTTTAAATAATTGAAAAAGAGTATTGTATACGGAAGGCGGGGAGCGTAAACCTATACCTCTCTGCTTTTTTATTTATTTTTTTGAGGAAAAAAGGAGATGAAAGGCATACGAATCTCGTATATATAGTAAACAGGTCTTTAATTGAAATAAATAATGAAAGAATATTCATCATATACTACAGCTGATTTTTTGAACGATGATTTATTTCTTTTCTGGTATTATTCCGGAGAAGGAGATTATTATCGAAAAATCATTGCCGATTGTCCCGATCGTGAGCCGTATTTAAAAGAAGCGATGGAGAGACTGGCGGCGTTAAAGTGGGAAAAGCCGGTTTTACCCCCAAAAGAAGTGGATAATGCTTGTTTGAAACTGGAACAAGCCATTCAAAATCGGAAAATGTCTCAACGTAAACATCGATTGTATAAGATGAGATGGTGGAGCGCTTCAGTTGCGGCAGCTATTCTTATCCTGTTTGTTTCGGTAGAGGTTATTTGGAAAAGTGCTCCGGCAATTGATTATCTAGCTTTGTTGCAAGTGAATGACTCTGTGTTTATGAGTGGTAAAACGCAGCTTTTTGTTGACGATCAGTTGAAAGAAACTTTTGAAGGTAATCCAGATTTGGCTTACGATCAAATGGCGACAGATGCTGGTGAAGGGGAATTTAATAAATTAGTTGTTTCGTATGGCAAACGTGCCCGTGTCACTCTTTGCGATGGTACGAAAATATGGGCGAATGCAGGAACGGTGCTTCTATATCCAACACATTTTGAGGATAAGAAGCGTGAAATATATGTAGATGGAGAAATATATATTGACGTGACTCCTAATCCGGAGAAACCTTTTATTATTAAGACGTCGGATATGGGAGTAAAAGTGTTGGGGACTTCTTTCAATGTTTCGGCTTATCGGGAAGATGTAGAGAAAAGTGTTGTGCTGGTTACAGGTAAAGTGGAGGTAACAGCATCTAATGGAGAATTTGTACGTATTTTACCCAATGACCGGTTCAGGCAATCCACTGATAAATATGTGGTAGATAAAGTGAATGTGGAGGATTATGTGTCGTGGAAGGAGGGACGATTATCGTTTAAAAACACAGAGCTTGGCGGAATACTCAAACAACTGTCCAGATACTATAACGTAAGAATTGATTATGATAAACAACAACAAATCACTTGTAGCGGAAAACTGAATTTGGACGATACGATCGAACAGATATTGAATACTATCACAGAAACGGCTCCTGTGGTAATAAGTAAAGAAAACAATGTTTATAAAGTAACAATAAAGAAAAAATAGCCTATGATTAATATGTGAAAAAACATACTCTAATTTATCCTTTTGAGAGAGAAAGGATACCAGCCAGTTTTATTCGTAATAGAATAGCCTTAAAATATTGAAGTATAATTTTAATTCTTAAACAGATGAATGAAAAACATCAAAAAAAGAATCACACTTGCCTAAGTGTGAGAAGGCCCTTTATATGCTTTTTTCTAGCATTGGGTGTGTTTCTGCTATCCGCTTTTCCTACTGAATTGTATGCCCAGAAGAAAACAATTACTTTGGACTATAAAGAGTTGGGACTAATGGAACTTTTTAAGAAGATAGAAGAAAAGAGTGATTATGTCTTTTTCTACTATGACGTATTGATAGATAAGGATGTGAAGGTTCCTGCACGTTTCAAAAACATGACAGTAGAGCAAATTCTGGATAAAGTTTTTGCTAACATGGAGCTTGCCTATAGCATTAATAAAAAACAGATAACTATTAAAAAGAAAGTATTGCAGGAAAAAACGAAGAAAGAAGGTCAAAGCTCTATTGTAAAAGGAGTGGTATTCGACCAGTCTCGTGAACCGTTGCCCGGAGTTAGTATTGTAGTGCAAGGTACTAATATCGGAACTGTCAGTGATCTTAATGGAGCTTATTCCATTCATGTGCCTTCGGATGATTCGAAGATTATTTTCTCCTATATAGGTTTCGCTCCTGTGACTTATTCGGCAAAAGAAATGAATAAGCTGTCAGAAGTGGTGTTAGTTGAAGATACAAAAACAATTGATGAAGTGGTTGTGGTAGGATATACGACCCGTACACGTGAGAAATTAATCAGTTCCGTCTCGACTATAAACAATCAGGAATTAGTTAAGTCCACAGTCCCCAATCTGGAGAATGCGTTGACAGGGCGTGTGTCCGGAGTCTTTTCCCGTCAGACCAGTGCTGAACCGGGTTCAGATGGTGCCGATTTGAAAATTCGCGGTTTTGGTTCTGCTTTGGTGGTAGTAGATGGTATTCCGGGAAGAAATTACAGTGATATCGATCCTTCCGAAATTGAATCCGTTTCCGTATTGAAAGATGCATCGGCTGCCGCTGTTTATGGGATGCAGGGAGCAAATGGAGTTATTCTTGTAACGACCAAAAGAGGAGGAAAAAACAAACCGACGACATTGGATATCAATACACGCTTCGGATTGCAAATGCCGCATAACTATCCACAGCCTGCATCAACCCCGCTGTGGCAGACATTAGTCGGTGAATATTATGCTAATATGAAATTGATTAATGATAAGAACGCTGTGATTACTCCCGCTGATATGGCTACACGTGACTATGCTTATAATACCAATTGGTATGAGGAAATGATAAAGAACGCTCCCATCACCCAGTCCAATATCAATATTTCGGGAGGCACAGATAAAGTCAGTTATTTTATTTCAGCCGGCTATTTATATCAGGGAGGTATTTGGTCAACAAATTCTACTGATAAGAATCGTTTCAATTTCCGTAGTAATTTGGATGCGGATATACTGAAAAACTTGAAGTTATCTGTCGGAGTGGGAGCTGTCATTAACAGTCTGAATTATCCGAGATCCGCTTCGTATGAGATAGCCCGCAAAATGAAAGATATGGCTCCGAATATTCCGGTAAAGTGGCCGGGGCATGACGACTATTATGCTTTTGGTGGGGAAGGTACGGTGAATCCGATGGCATTGGCGGATAAAGAGGCATCCGGATATTCCAAGAAAATAGCCAAGAATCTGAATGTGGATTTTTCTTTAGAGTATAAGGTTCCCTTTGTAGAGGGGCTTTCTTTGAAGGCTACGATGGGATATACGCAATCTGATTCGTGGAATAAGAACTGGAATATGAATATCGTTTATATGGGCTATCGGGAGGATGCGCAGGAATATTATGAGAGTGCTTCCGCCTCTAATGCCAATAAAGCAAGTTTGAGTTTGGAAGATGGTTTTTCCTATAATATAACCGGACAAGGTTTTATCAATTATATCCGTTCGTTCGGGAATCATAATATAAACAGCGGACTGGTCTTTGAATTTTCGGATGCGGAAAACCGTTCTACTGTTACGTCTCGTGGAGAATTTCCTTCTACTGTGTTGGATATGATGGCGGGTGGAATTGCCAATAAACAAGTGACAAATAGTGAAGTTTTCCGTAAATACAGGACGGCTTCTTTCATCGGTCGTTTCTCTTATGATTACCGTTCCAAGTATTTTGTCGATTTCAACTTCCGATATGATGGTGCCCAGTATTTTGCCGATAAGTGGGGTTTCTTTCCCTCTGCCTCTGTAGGATGGATGCTGACAAACGAAGAGTTTATGAACCCGTTGAAGAAAGTCTTGAATGAGTTTAAAATTCGTGCCTCCTGGGGAGAATTGGGTGACTTGTCGGCTGCCAGTCAATATTATGCTAATAATGAGCAATACTATTTTCAAAGCGGCTATCAATATCCGGGTACTCCGATGAATTTTGGTGACCGCACCATTTATGGATTAAATCCCACCTTGAATCCTAATCCTGATTTTACATGGGCTACCTCGTCAATGATAAATGCGGGTGTTGATTTTAAGTTGTGGAATGGCTTGCTTAGCGGATCGGCAGATGTGTTCTATCGTCAGCGTAAGGGACTTCCGGCACAAAAGGCCAATGATAATGCAGGAGCATTGGCTACTTGGTATAACTTAGACCATGACAACACCCGCGGTTTTGAGTTCTCATTGAATCATCAATATAAAATAGGAGAAGTTAACTATTTTGTCGGAGGAAACATGTCGTGGTCCAGAACCCGGAAAGGGAACATTGAGCACGGAAGATTTACAAGCGGTTATGACGAATGGAAATGGAACACTGAAGGACATTGGAATAACGTACGTTGGGGATATAACTGTATTGGACGTTATCAGTCGTATGGAGAAATAGCCAATGCACCCATGCATAATAATTCGAATAATAACAGTGCCATATTGCCGGGTGACTTAAAGTATGAAGACTGGAATGGCGATGGCTATATTGACAATTATGATCAACGTCCTATCGGAAGAAATGCTTATCCGGAGTTGGTATATGGTATTAATCTGGGACTTTCCTGGAAGGGAGTTGATTTCTCCATGTTCTGGCAGGGAGGAGCATTGTCGGACTTCCAGATCGGTGCTTTCGATATGGATGCTTTCCAGGAAGGAGCTACCAACCTGAACACTTGGGAATATTTCGGCGATCGTTGGCATCGTGCCGATTATACTGATCCGAATTCTGAATGGATACCCGGGTATTTTCCGGCAGTCCGAGATTTTACATCAGTAACGATCAATCGTCTAAGTTCTAATTTTTGGATGTGGAATGGAAGTTACATTCGTCTGAAAAATGTGGAATTGGGATATACTTTGCCACAACGAATTACCCAGAAGGCTAATATCAAACAGTTGAGGATTTATGCGAATCTTTATAACTGCCTGACCTTCTCCTCACAGAAATTCTTTGATCCGGAACAGCTTGAAAGTCAGTATTCGTTTGCCAGCTATCCGCAAATCATGTCATTTAATGTAGGTATAAATCTTAAATTCTAACAGGTTATGAAAGTAAAATCTATCATATATATGGTATTGGCATTGAGCTTGTGCTGTGGATGTAGCGATTGGCTTACTGTCGATTCGAAAACCATTCTTAGTGAAGAGGACATTGCCAAATATCCCGAACTGGCAGAAGCACAGTTCTTATCCAATTATGCGGAATTACGTAAATCAATTCATTGTATCGGTGACGGAGCAATGTCGTACAGGCAACATCATCTGGATGCTTTTACCGATGATGGAGCGAGCAATATTACCTACGAGAATGGGGTCATGAGAAATAACACTCCGGGTACTGTTTTTGGAGGAGTCTTTTCTCAAAGCAAAGGTGAAATATTTGAGGCGGTATGGAATTATAAGACAATCAATGTTGTAAATAAGTTTATCGCCACTTATAAGAATTCGGATAATGAAGGGGTGTTGAGTACAGTCGGTGAGGCTTATTTTATTCGTGCTTATCTGTATTTTGAGATGGTGAAACGATATGGGGGTGTGCCTTTGTATTCAAGTCCGTTGGATGATGTAAGCTCCATCAACAATCGTTCTACAGAGGAAAAATCCTGGGATTATATAAAAGATAACTTGGACTCGGCTCTTGTATTGCTTCCGAAAGTACAGCGTATTGCATCAGAAGATCGTGACCGTGCCAATCGGTATACAGCTTTGGCGTTGAAGTCGAGGGCTATGTTGTATGCGGGGACTATTGCTAAGTATGGAAAAGTTTCAAATAATAGTTTCCAGGGAATCCGCAAAGAAATGGCGAAAACATATTTATTGGAAGCGGCAAAAGCAGCAAAGGAAATCGTTGATGATGGTAAGTATGCGCTCTCTACTGAATTTGGCGATTTGTTTAATGGAAAAGATGAAAATAATAATGAGATAATTTTCCGTTTTGCTAACGTTGCCAAGACAGGAGTGGCTGTATATGAGGATTACTGGTATCAGTCTTATCGTATTAAACGGGCCGGTTACTGTGCCTTTATGGTTCCTCCTTTAGATGTTGTCGAACAATTTGAAACATTAGACGGTAAGATTCAGCCATTGGATTATGCCGCTTCAAAGAATAATCCCGAAGATTTTTTTGCAAACCGTGATAAACGTCTGGATGCCACTGTTATTTATCCGGGAGGAGAGTTTTTGGGAGAACGTTTCTCTATTTACCGGAAAACACTCGTAAAAAGGACAGATGGAACTACTGAAGAATATTCTTATGAAAAATCTGAAGATTGGATGGGAGCGGGGAAAGTGCCCGGTCACGAAAAATACATGAAAAGTGGAGCAGATGGTATCTTCTTGAACCTTTCCGCCGCAGGAACTACTAACTGGGGATTTTTTCTGAAAAAAACACTGTATGGAGTGAAGAGGCTGGATGATTATCTTATACAAGAAAACGATCAGGATGCTGTCGTTATTCGGTATGGCGAGGTTATTTTAAATTTGGCTGAAGCTGCCGTTGAGCTTTCAACCTATGGAGTGAATGACTATTTAGCGGTTGCCCAAGTCGCTTTTGACCAATTGCGTAGTATACATGGAGGATTGCCTGCCAAAACGATGGACTTGGAGGTTGTACGGCATGAACGCCGGATAGACTTGATGTATGAAGGATTCCGTTATTGGGACTTGAAGCGTTGGCGCATTGGGGAAGAAAAGATGCACAATAAAACGTTGAAGGCTCTCTATCCCATTCTTCATATCGATGAAACAACTTCTCCTGCCTCCGTTTATTATACGTTGGAGAAAGTAGAAGCACCGGATTTGGCTACGAGAGTGAAATGGTTCGAGGAAAGAGACTATTATTGTCCGCTTCCTTTAAGCAAAAGCCCGGGTATCGTGCAGAATGACGGTTGGAATTGATAACCCTAAAAGAAAAGAATATGAATAGAGCTAGATTATATATAAATATCAAACTGTTACTTTTAGCAGTGTTAACACTGAATCTGTCAGGGTGTGAACTTGACGAACGTGTGGACGATTTGACCGGTGGCTACGAAGGCGCTTTTATTGACAGGCTGACCGGCGAAAAGGTGGCTACCGAATATTATGGAGCTAAATTAAAGTTACTTGATCTGGAGTATGGAAATGTAGCGGTTCCCTTGGAGTATAACACACTTCCTGAAGGAACATATCGCAATACCAAAGTATATCCTTCCCGCTATAAAGTATGGGCGAACGGACCGTTCTTTGAGTTGGATACCATTTATGGTGATATTCGTAGTTTTAAGAAAATGGACTTGATTGTTACCCCTAATGTAACATTGAAAATCAAGAAGGTGGAAGTGTTGTACGGCATTACAGCGAACGTCACTTTTACTTATCAGGTAAATGACGAACGCTCCAAGAATCAGGAAATAGGATTGGTATATGGCAAAGAGCAATATCCCGGACAACGTACGGCTATGAATGAAAGCGAAAGCGGTTCACATACTTACAAACGAATAAAGAAGAATTTGACAGAATTGTCGGGAGAATTTACGGAGACTCTGTTCTTAAACCCTAACAGCACATATTATCTAAGAGCTTTGGGACGTACGGAATCAGCAGGAGATTACTGGAATTATTCAGAACAGACTGTGATTAATACGACAGATATTGATTTGTCTTCCTTACCGATTGAAGCCGCTGTCGGAGTAAGTAGTGCCACTTCCGCTGTTTTGCAGTGGGCATTTCCTCCCGTTGTTGACGAGATAAAGGTTTCTTATACGGATCGGGATGGTGAAGAGGTGATGGATAAATTTAAACCTACGGATTATTCATACGTTGCCAATTTGCCTCATAATAAAAAGAGTACAATCAAAGTACAACTTCTGGCGAAAGGAGTTTCCGGTCCGGAACAAACGATTGAAGTACAGACTAAATCTTTGATGGATAAATATGTACCTGCCTCAAACACCCGTCCGGAAAATGTTCCTTTCTACAATGATTCGGAATTTAAAAAATCATTATCCGGTGAATGGGCATTGATATATGGTCCTACAATCGGCGAAGACTGGTCCACTACCGATTTACGTTTTGAATATTTCGATTGGTGGGACACATGGTTGATAGGATTTGCCGACCGTATGCCTGCTTGCCAGGATATAGAGAACTTTAAATCACTGACGATTCAGGGAGAAATACAAACATTGGTTGATATTTTACCTTTTGTTAATCTGGAAACACTTTCTATCATAAAGGGTAAAGGTTTCTCGGTGGATAAAACGATTAATCCGAAAGTTGACCTGACAGTTCTGAAGAAACTGAAGAAACTTAACACAGTTATTATAGGACCGGATGTACCGCTTACTAAAAAGAATTTTGATGATGCGGGACTTACACATCTGACGATTACCAACTAGGTCGGTAATCACACTACTCCCTTTGACAAGCGAATGTGTCTAGTGGGTAACATCGGATACATTCGTTTTTTAAAAGAAATATATAAATGAAAATATAAATAGTATGTGTAAGATTAAATGTTTATTTCTACTGATGTTGATCGTATTGTGTTCTTCCTGCAAAGAAAGTACAGAAGATGAAAAAGCGATGCAACAGATGGTGGAACGTTTATTTCCGGAGTATGCTTCCCAATTTAGTTTTGAACAATCGGAAAAGATTGATAAAGATTGGTATGAAATAGAAGCGCAAGGAGGAACAGTACAAATACGGGGAAATAACGCAAATTCGATGGCTGTAGGGCTGAACTATTATCTGAATCATTACTGCCTTACCTCTGTTTCCTGGTATGTGAACGATACGGTGGAGATGCCGGAAGTATTACCCATGCCACCGGCAAAAATAACTTCGACTGCCCGTTGCAAGAACCGATTCTTTCTTAATTACTGTACCTTCGGTTATACAATGCCATGGTGGACATGGAAGGATTGGGAACGGTTGATAGACTGGATGGCTTTAAATGGAATCAATATGCCTTTGGCAATCACCGGACAAGAATCTGTCTGGTATCGCGTATGGACGAAATTAGGATTGACGGATGAGGAAATACGGAACTATTTCACAGGGCCTGCTCACTTGCCTTGGCATCGTATGTCTAACCTGGATTATTGGCAGGGGCCTCTGCCTAAAGAATGGCTGGATACACAAGAAGCATTGCAGAAACAAATCGTAGCCCGTGAACGTCAATTTAATATGCGCCCCATACTTCCTGCATTTGCCGGACATGTACCGTCGGAACTTAAAAGAATCTATCCGGAAGCTAAGATTAGCCGGATGAGCTCTTGGGGAGGTTTCGAGGATAAATACAGAAGCCACTTTCTGGATCCGCTTGACCCATTGTTTGCAACCATACAGAAAGAGTTTCTGGAAGAGCAAACTAAGTTGTTCGGAACAGACCATATTTATGGGGCAGATCCTTTTAATGAAGTAGCCCCTCCAAGTTGGGAACCGGAATTTTTAGCCAATTGCTCGAAGCATATTTATCAATCGATGACGCATGTCGATCCGGATGCTACTTGGTTACAAATGACATGGTTATTCTATATTGACCGACATTTATGGACAAACGAACGGGTAGAAGCTTTCTTGAAAGCAGTCCCTCAAGATAAACTGTTGCTACTGGACTATTATTGTGAGAATACTGAAGTCTGGAAGCAGACAGATCGGTATTTCGGGCAACCATATTTATGGTGCTATTTAGGAAATTTCGGAGGAAATACAATGCTTGCCGGAAACACCAAAGAAGTGGGGAAACGAATCGAAAATGTATATACCAATGGTGGAGAAAACTTTTCGGGACTGGGTTCTACTTTGGAGGGGTTTGATGTAAATCCTTTCATGTATGAATATGTTTTCAGTAAAGCATGGGATTGTAATCTGCCGGACTCTGTATGGATAGAACAACTGGCAGACAGGCGAATTGGCTTGAGAAACCAGCAAATGCGTCGGGCATGGAAATTGCTTTATGACAGTATTTATACAACACCGGCTGCTTTGGGACAGGGGACATTGATGAATGCGCGTCCTTGTTTAAAAGGAAATGGCAATTGGACGACTACGCCTACGGTAGCGTATTCCAATGAAACTTTGTTTGAGGCATGGGAGATGTTATTGAAAGCCGGAGAATATCGACATTCTGCTTATGAATATGATGTTGTTAATATAGGAAGGCAAGTGCTGGGGAATTATTTCGGGAAGCTTCGCGATGAATTTGCGGAAGCTTATTCCCGGAAGCAATTACCGCTATTAAAACAAAAAGGAGCTGAAATGAAACAACTACTGCGTGATGTTGATACTTTATTAAGTACACAATCTTCTTTTTTACTGGGAAAATGGATTGAAGATGCCCGTTCATTAGGTATAGACGAAGCCTCTAAAAATTATTACGAAGAAAATGCCCGTACTATCGTTTCAACCTGGGGAGATAAAGATCAAAGTTTAAACGATTATGCAAATCGTACTTGGGGAGGTTTGGTATCGGGATATTATGCGCCTCGTTGGGAAATGTTTATAGATGAAGTTATTCGCTCTGTTTCTAACAAGCAGCCGTTTAATGCTGATGCTTTTCATCAAAGAGTGACGCAGTTTGAAATTGACTGGGTCAAGTCACATGAACGTTATCCTTCCGAACCGGTTGGTAATGCTGTTGAGATTGCTACTTTATTGATGAATAAATACAAGGATTCAATTTTAAAAGAAAAACACAATGAGAATAATTAGTTATATTTCAAGTATAATCATCACTTTTTCTGCATTGGCTATCATGAGCGGATGCAAAGATTCGGAAGTTGTTGATGACGGCTTTCGTACAACAATGGCTAAAGCCTCTGATGTAAAATTAAATAAAGTTGCCTATTGGCCGGGAGATCCTGTAAATTGCTCTTTTACCTTGAAAAATGAAACGAACTATCCGATGGATATTCGTGAAGTAAAAGTGGTGATTCAGAACTTGGATGATGGAGGGTGTGTATTGACAGAAAAGTCTGTTGCTTCCCATATTCAAATAGAACCGGGACAATCTGTTCCTGTGGATGCCGGGACACTGTATACCCTTCCAGCTGCATTAAAGCCTTCTTCCTTTTGTGCTGTCAAGTTCCTGTTAGATTTTGAAGATGGGATAACCACTACAATTGACGGAACATATTTCAGAGCTGTCAACGAGCAGTCGCTGTTGACTTACGATATTCAAAAGTTAGATTATCAGGGACTTCCTGTTTATCGTCAGATAGGAGATATGAGTGCCGGGTTCGGTGTATTAAAAACGATAGTTGCTTTCGATCAAGGAATGGCTGCCACCATGGAGGAGGCTCCGCAGGGTGGTACTTATCCGGTTGCGCCTACTCCGGAGTTTTTGCAACGTTCCGTTCGCAAAACTGTTGAGCTTTACAATTCGGAGATCGGAGCTGCCACAAAGATAAAGAGAGTGGTGGTTGGAACGGGGATCGCATCTGTTTCTTACTTTGCAACAATGATGGGGGCAGCCTATTTACCTATTCATTATCTGGTATCGGCTAATTCTGCTTCCGAAGTACAAGCTATACTCGATTATTCCAATCAAAATGGATATGCCTCTTATGCCACATTGGGTTATGACGGTTCTATGCCTGGAGTGGGAGTTGCCTGGATAAAATTATTGGATTTGCCGGAAGAATATAAGCAATTTATAAAAGACCATCAGGTGGAAGAAGTTTATATTTATGGAGTAGGTCAGGAAGGACATGGAGAGTCTTATTCCCGAAGGGTTTTGACGCAGAATACAATTACCGATGAATATGCGCCTGCTTCTTTATATATATTGTATACTAACTTTGGTTCGGATGCCGATATTGACGCACTGAAACATCGGTTGTATGACTATAATCAGTTAAAATTGGGTGAAGGACAGTATATCTCTGATTGGGAAAGTGGAATTGTCGATGATCAGATAGCCAATATATCCGGCTCTGCGCAAGCAATGACAAATGTGAAAGCTTATACGATTGAAACTGATGATATGATGGCTTTGTACAATATATCTTCTTTCCTGACGCTTCAATATATAAAAAAGAATCAAAGCAAGTTGCAGGCACCTTTTGTGAATGGAGTTATTTTTAACGAGTATCTTACGAATCACCCTCAATATGAAGCGTTTGTTGGATATGTACCTTTATTATATTGGCAATTTAATTCGGCGGCTTCTACAGTAGAACGTATTGATGGTTATCTGAAGCCAGCTATTGCCGGGTATTTTCCTGATGTTGTCGATCATCTGTATGAGGGATCTTTCTATCTGAATTCTAATATGAGACGCTATGAGTTTTATGACGAGCTGACAGCAAGAGGTGTCACTTCGGAGAATATTAGAATTAGGCAGAGTGTAGATAAATGGAATCCGGAAGATGATGGAGAAACGGAAGAGTATTTGGGACGCATTAATCATAAAATAGGTTCGGCTGAAGAATTTGCTTATGATATAATTGAACGTATTGGAGTGCAGAAGTATCGGAATACGGTTAAGTCGATGGAGTATCTGACATTGGAGGAGCTTCGTACTATTTGTGCACAGGTTGGAAATATGAGATTAGTAGAACATTGATATAACATCGGATTTAAGATTTAAACTAACGAAATGAATATAAAACAATTGATGGTAACTTTCTTCATTGCACTATTGGCAGGAGGAGAGATTGGAGCTCGTGTGCTGACGGATAAATTCATTTATTCACAAGGGGAGAAGGTTGTGTTTACTTTTGATGGGAAGTCAGAAGGTAAAACGATTATACTGAAATATCTCTCCAAGAAAGGAGAACCGGTTCTTGCGGAGATTGGCGGAGAACCATTTGTTTGGGAAGTTCCTTCAGAATTTACGCCTGCAGCCGTAGGTGTTTATCAAAAAGAGGAGGGACAGTTGACATATTCTTCTTATTTTAGGGTGGTAATTCCCGGAATGTTGACTACCTATCAGATCGCTAAAGAGGAATATAAAGGTTTGAATGTGTTTATGCTCGATGGTGGGATGAGTGCGGAATATGCTGTCCAAAAATCTTTAGCTAATCTGACGGCAGGTGTGAGCCATACATGGCGGATTGGGCCGGGAGGAGGTCCTAAACCGGTATGGGGGACACCTGATTTCCTTCAACAATCCGTTCAGCATACAGTAGATTTATATAATGAGTATTTGGGTAAGTCGAAGAAACTTAAAACTGTGATAATAGCTACGGGAGTACCGGCGGTACCTTATCTTTCTGCAGCTATGGAGGCTCCCGTATTGCCATTACATTTTTTGGTTTCTGTCAATTCTACCAAAGAAGTTTCTTCCATATTAGAATATTCCTCGCAAGCTGGAGTACCCTGTTATGCGACATTGGGATATGATGCTTCCATGGATGATGTCGGAGTTGCCTGGATAAAATTATTGGCTTTGCCTGATGAATATCGGAAGTTTATAATAGAACATGAAGTAGAAAATATAATTATCGCAGGCATAGGGGAAGACGTGAAAAGTGAATCTTATTGTCGGAAACTTAGTAAAACCGGAGTGGATGGTCAGGAGTATGCAGACGGCTCTCTTTATATTTTATATACCCAATCCGGTTCAGAGCATGACATCAAAACGATATCAAGAAATGTCGTGGACTATGATACGTTATCTCTTGAAAAAGGTAAGGACTTGGCCGATTGGGAGAGCGGTGTTGTCAACAGGCAGATTGATAATATATCAAAAGGTATTTATGAACATACTCCGGCACAAGTTTATTCTTTGATTGCTACTCATGATATGATGGATATGTATAATCTCGGTGCAAATATGGGTATGTATTTTATGTATAAGAATCGGGAGCAAACAAAGGTTTCCGTACAGGGGACTTATTTAAATGAATATTTAATATCACAACCTTTGTATGAGTTGACTCAAGGATATATTCCATTATTGTTTTGGCAGTTTGTTCCTCCTGTATCAACGATCGACAGGATAAAACGTGATATACAGAAAGTGGTGGATACTTATGAAAAAGGTGTTCTCTTGGAGAATAAAACCGTACATGTGAATGCACGTATCGGGAAAGAAGAGTTGGTACAGGAATTGAAGAAAAGGGGATTTCGGTTTGTTACTAAGCGCATAGATAAGGTGGAAGAATTGTGGAACTTATCCGATGGGATAAATTCTCCTTGTGAAGAAGTCGTGCAGAATATAGTAGAACAGATTGGAGTTCGGAGATATAAGGAATTGTGCGAAAATGCTTTATATTTGGATTTGGATGATCTCAAGCAATTGGTAGAAGATGTGCAGGGATTAATCTTTCAGTCTCTTTGATAAAAGGATGGGGGGAATGTGTGATTCAATCTCTATAGACTTTATTATGTCTCTTAACTTGACTGGGTTGATAAACTAATTAGTTAAAATTATATGGATTAGCAGGGAGTTATAAAAAAACTCTCTGCTTTTCTGCTTGACTTCTGTTGCGAAATGATTACTTTTGCGCACGTTATCAATTCACAACTGAAACTATGAGTAAAAAAAGCCTTCTTATTGCGGCCGTGGCTATCTTGGTGATAGCTATTATTGGTATTACTTATTTATTGTTTACCGAAAAACAAGCTAACCGGGAGTTAGTGCAGGAATTCCAATTAGATAAGGAAGATCTGGAAAACGAATATACCCGTTTTGCACAACAATATGATGAGTTAAAGATGACGATTTCTAATGACTCTTTATCTCAATTACTGGAACAGGAACAATTGAAAACTCAACGTCTCTTGGAAGAACTTCGTACAGTGAAGAGCACGAATGCTACAGAGATCCGTCGTTTAAAGAATGAGTTGGCTACTTTGCGTAAGGTAATGATTGGGTATATTAATCAGATCGACTCTCTGAATAAACTGACTGCACAGCAGAAACAGGTCATAGCTGAAGTGACTCAAAAGTATAATCAGGCTTCACGACAGATCGATAACCTTTCTGAAGAAAAGAAGAATCTGAATAAGAAGGTGACGCTAGCCGCACAACTCGATGCAACTAATATTCGTATCGAACCACGCAATAAACGTGGTAAAGTGGCGAAGAAAGTGAAAGACGTGGTGAAGTTAGCCATCAGTTTCACGGTCGTGAAGAATATAACCGCCGAAAACGGTGAACGTACCATCTATGTACGTATAACCAAACCCGATAATGATGTACTGACCAAGAGTGCATCCAATACTTTCCCTTATGA
>ERZ773108.1970-NODE-1970-length-18891-cov-8.695264_pt1 | contig 18891 bp, 12 predicted proteins | sample MGYA00580570_ERZ773108 | MGnify/ENA primary metagenome ERZ773108 (study PRJEB29015, sample SAMEA2737840) | human gut metagenome | biome: human gut; feature: human-associated habitat; material: faeces | place: China | collected 2012 ...
CCATCGTGGAAGCGCTGAACGCCTCCTTCCCCACCATCTTCACCTCCGGCACCATCCTGTCTGCCGCCGCTCTGCTGATCGGCAACATTTCCACCAACCCCGTTATCTCCATTCTAGGCACCTGTCTGGGCCGCGGTACGATCATCTCCATTGTCATCGTTCTGGGTGTTCTGCCTGCCACGCTCGTGCTCAGCGACTCCATCATCAACCGCACCTCCTTCAAGATGAAGGGCATCGAGCTTCCCACCAGAACTGCCAGCGGCACCATGTATGTCAGTGGGCATCTGCGGGGTCAGGTCAGCGGCGTTCTGGACGGTGAATTCACCGGAACGATCCGCGGCGATATGCACGCCATCGTCTCCACCAGTACTCAGGTCAAAAAGCTGGACGAAGCGGAAGGAGGAGAAGACAATGTGTAACCTGATAAAACGAATTTCCGCGCTTCTGCTGTGTCTGCTTCTCGTTCTCAGCCTGCCGGTAACGGCGCTGGCCGAGGAAGCCAAGGACACCGATGAGGCAGCGGCCGCCGAAGAAGGAACGACCTTGCGCATTCTGCGTCAGAAGCAGTTTCTGGATTTTGCAGAAAACTGCCGTCTGGACAGCTACAGCCGGAACCTGAGTGTGGTTCTGCTGACGGATATCGACCTCACCGGCGTAGATTTTGCAGGGATTCCCATTTTCTGTGGCAATTTTGACGGCAACGGCCACACTGTCTCCGGCCTCAGCATCACCCGGGACGGCTCCAACATGGGTCTGTTTCGCTATGTTGACGCCTCTGCGGTCATCCAGAATCTCACGGTCTCGGGAGAAATTATCCCCGACGGGAGCCGCAGCGCCGTGGGCGGCATTGCCGGACACAATGCCGGTAAAATCCAGAACTGCTTCTTTGACGGCACGGTTTCCGGCTCGGATGACGTGGGCGGCATCGCCGGCATCAACGCCATCACCGGTATCATCGACGGCTGCCATTCCAAAGGCGTCATCACCGGCGACCACCGGGTCGGTGGCGTCGTGGGAAATAACCTTGGCGTTATCCGCAGCTGCAACAACCGCTCTGCGGTCAACACCACCGCCGAGGAAAATCAGGTCAAGCTTTCCGACATTTCCTTCGACACCATCACCGGAAGTGAATCCGTCAGCACCGTAACGGATATCGGCGGCATTGCCGGTACCAGCAGCGGCGTCATCCGCCAGAGCAAAAACCGTGGCAACGTGGGCTATCAGCACATGGGCTACAACGTCGGCGGCATTGCCGGAACCCAGACCGGGTATCTCTACAAATGCGAAAACTTTGCTCAGGTTTATGGCCGCAAGGAAGTGGGCGGCATCGTCGGCCAGATGGAGCCGACCACCTTCATCGAGTACACCGAGGACACAATGCAGATTCTCCAGTCCCAGCTTGGCACCGTAAGCAATCTCACGGGGCAGGCGTTTTCCACCATTCAGGACGGCAATTCGGACATGGGCGTTCAGGTGGACGACCTCTACAATTCCCTCGTGGATGCCAAGGACGCTCTGGATACCCTGCTGCCCAACGGGGATGACCCCTATCCCCCCGACCGGGACACCATCGACGCGGCCATCAACAACGCCAACAGCAGCCTTGCCGCCGCCGGTTCCTCTCTGTACGCCATCATGGATTCCGTCAACGACACGGCGGATTCCCTCAGCCGCATCATGCGCTCCATTGCCGGGCAAATCAGCGCCATGAGCGCCACCGTTGGCAACGCCTCCCAGAATCTGGGCGGCACCATTGAGGACATTTCCGACCGGGACACCGCAGAAATTCTCTCCGGCAAGGTGGAAAAATGCACCAATTCCGGTGCGGTTCTGGGCGACCTGAACGCAGGCGGCATCGTGGGTGCCATTGCCTATGAAAACCGCCTGGATCCGGAGAACGATCTGCAAATCGGCGGGGACAACTCCATGAACTTCGACACCCAGCTGCGCGCCGTGATCCTCGGCTGCGAAAACAGCGGAAGCGTTACGGCGAAGCGCCAGAACGTGGGCGGCATTGTTGGCTGGATGGCGCTTGGACTTACGAAGGACTGTCTCAGCACCGGCAGCATTGATGCGGAGGATGCCAACTATGTAGGCGGCGTCGTGGGCAAGAGCAGCGGCTATGTCCGCCAGTGCAGCGCCAAGTCCGATATCACCGGAAGCGCCTATGTGGGCGGCATTGCTGGCGAGGGTCTCACCGTCACCGACTGCCGCAGCATGGTGCAGCTCACCGGCTCCGAGAAAACCGGCGCGGTTCTGGGTATGCGGGGCGAACGTTCCGGATTCCTCAAGTCGGAATCCGACGACGACAGCGGGGAAACAGACGAAGAAACTGTCACTGGGAACTACTACTTTACCGTCGGCTCCGACATCGGCGCCATCGACGGCGTGAGCTATGCTGACACCGCCCAGCCCCTTTCCCATGACGATTTCGTCGCGCTGGAAGGTCTTGACCCGATCTTCAAGGTCATCTCCGTCCGCTTCGTCTATGACGACGGCATGATGCACACCGTCACCCTCACCCCCGGTGAGGCGCTGTCGCCGGACAGCATTCCCAAACTGCCCGAAAAGGCTGGTTATGTCGGTCGCTGGGACGGTCTCGCGGACGCCGATCTGTCCGACATCCGCTTCGATGTTTCGTTCCCGGCGGTGTACACCGCGGAATGGGAAACGGTGCAGAGCGATCCTTTGGGAGAAAGCAAACTGCCCACGCTGCTGGCACAGGGCCACTTCTCCGGCGATACGCCCATCCAGCTGACCCAAATGACCAAAGGCCCCGCTCCGGGTGTCCACGACAAATTCCTGGAGGGCTACGCCTTTACCCTCCCCACCGGTACAGCCGATACGCTGCGCTACTTGCCGGAAACTGAACAGAAAAATGTCCGAATCATGGTAAAGGGCGCGGACGGAAGCTGGCGGGAGGTTTCCCACACCCAGGACGGCAGCTATCTGGTCTTTGCCATAGAGGACGGCGATGAGAGCTTCTGCCTGATCGGGTCGATGAAAAAATCGGTCTCCTGGCTGCCCATCATTGGTGCCGGCGGCGCGGCCATGGTCGTGCTGCTGGTGGTCATTCTTCTGGTTCACCATCGCCGCAAGAAGAAAGCCGTAAAATCGGAAACACCCGCTGTAAACGAAACTACCTGACGTTAAGGTCGGTCACCAGAATCTGGTGGCCGACCCTTTCCTTTTGCAAAGAAGCGGTTAAAATTTTTTCACAATTAACACTTTGTTTACAACATATTTGCTATAATATCAAATATCGTTTTGTAGAATTGTTACAAAAAAACAGAAGATGGAGAAGTGTGCTATGAATACATACCGCGCCGGTATTGATATCGGCTCAACCACCGTCAAGCTCGTTCTGCTGGACGAAAACGGGAAAATCCTGTTCGGACAGTACCGCCGCCACTGTGCCCATACCCAGCAGACGCTTAAGGAACTCCTTGCCGAAGCCCGGGAACAGGTCGGCTCCTGCCTTTTGCAGGTGAAGATCACAGGCTCCGGTTCCATCAATCTCGGCAAGGCCATGGGTATCGGCTTCGTGCAGGAGGTGGTGGCTGTCGCCTCCGCATTGCAGGCCGTCGCGCCCCAGACCGACGTGGCCATTGAACTGGGCGGCGAGGACGCCAAGATCATCTATTTCCGGGGCGGGCTGGAAGAACGGATGAACGGCGTCTGCGCCGGCGGCACCGGCTCCTTCATCGACCAGATGGCGTCCCTGCTCCAGACCGATGCCGCCGGACTGAACGCGCAGGCAGAGCATTATCAGGAAATTTATCCCATCGCCGCCCGCTGCGGCGTGTTTGCGAAAACCGACATTCAGCCTCTCATCAACGAGGGCGCGACCACCGCCGACCTGGCTGCTTCCATTTTTCAGGCCGTGGTCAATCAGACCATCTCCGGCCTTGCCTGTGGTAAGCCCATCCGGGGCTGCGTTGCGTTCCTGGGCGGACCTCTGCACTTCCTGCCGGAGCTGAAAAAGGCCTTTATCCGAACCCTGAAGCTCACCCCCGAAACCACCGTTGACCCGGAAAATTCCCATCTGTTCGCCGCCATGGGCGCAGCGCTGGAATCCGGCGACGCCGAAGCCGTCAGCATGGACGGCCTGATCGGCCGGCTGGACAAAGGCGTAGAAATGGCCTTTGAATTAAAGCGTCTCGACCCCCTGTTCGCCACGCGGGAAGACCATCAGGCGTTCTGCGCCCGCCACAGCAAAGCCGTCGTCCGCCGGGAGAGCCTGTCCGGGTATCGGGGTGACTGTTTCCTCGGCATTGACGCCGGTTCCACCACCACGAAGGTGGCGCTCATCGGCAGCGACGGTCAGCTTCTCTTTTCCTATTACGCCAACAATCAGGGCAACCCCATCCGCACCGCCATGGAGGCCATGGCACGACTCCGGGACGAGCTGCCCGAGGGCGCGCACATCGCCCGCTCCTGCTCCACAGGCTACGGAGAATCCCTCCTGAAATCCGCTTTCTGCTTAGACGAGGGCGAGGTGGAGACCATCGCCCACTGCACCGCCGCCGCGTTTTTTGACCCGGAGGTGGACTGCGTGCTGGACATCGGCGGGCAGGACATGAAGTGCGTCAAGCTGAAAAACGGCAGCGTGGACACTATTCTGCTGAACGAAGCCTGCTCCTCCGGGTGCGGCTCCTTCATCGAAAACTTTGCCAATTCCCTTGGCTACAGCGCAGAAGGGTTTGCCAAAGAGGCACTGTTCGCCAAAAATCCCATTGATCTCGGCACCCGCTGCACCGTGTTCATGAATTCCAACGTCAAGCAGGCGCAAAAAGAGGGCGCCACGGTGCAGGATATTTCCGCGGGACTTGCCTACTCCGTCATCAAGAACGCCCTTTACAAGGTCATCAAGCTGGCAGACCCCGCCGACCTGGGCAAACACATCGTGGTGCAGGGCGGCACCTTCTACAACCAGGCGGTGCTTCGCGCCTTTGAGAAGATTGCCGGCGTGGAGGCCACCTGCCCCGATATTTCCGGCATCATGGGTGCCTTTGGCGCGGCGCTGGTGGCGCGGGAACGCTATCACGGTCAGGAAAGCACCACCCTACCCCTGAACGACATTCTGAATCTGACCTACACCACCTCCACCACCCGCTGCGGCGGCTGCTCCAACCGGTGTATGCTGACCATCAACAAATTCCCCGGCGGACGCCGCCATGTCACCGGCAACCGCTGTGAAAAGGGCTTAGGCGGCACCGGCACCGGGCGGAAAGGCCCCAACGTGACGGCCTATAAGCTGAAGCGGATGTTCGACTATCCCCCGCTGGAAAATCCCAGCCGGGGCGTCATCGGCATTCCCAGAGTGCTGAATATGTACGAAAACTACCCCTTCTGGGCAACATTCTTCCGGGAACTGGGCTTTCGGGTGGTTCTCTCCCCCATGTCCAACCGAAAAATTTACGAGCTGGGCATGGAGTCCATCCCCTCGGAATCCGAGTGCTACCCCGCCAAACTCTCCCACGGTCACGTCCAGTGGCTCATCAATGAGGGAATCAAAACCATTTTCCATCCCTGCGTATTCTATGAGCATCAGGAAACCCCCGGCGCGCAGAATCACTACAACTGCCCCATCGTGGTCTCCTACCCGGAGAATCTGAAAAACAACGTGGAAGCCGTCGCAGACGGCGAAGTCCGCTACATCCGCCCCTTCCTCGCCTTTACCAGCGAGAAAATCGCCGCCGACCGGCTGGCCGCCCTGTGCAAGGAAGAATGGGGCATCGATGGGAAGGAAGTCCGCGCTGCCGTCCACAAGGCATGGGAAGAACAGCAGCGCGCCAAGGCCGACGTTCGTGCAGATGGGCAAAAGGCGCTGCAATGGATGGCGGATAATCACGCGCGGGGCATCGTTCTGGCTGGCAGACCCTACCACATCGACCCCGAAATCAACCACGGTATCCCGGAAATGATTGCCTCTTATGACCTTGCCGTCCTCACCGAGGACAGCCTGCCCATCGATTTCACCCCCGAGCGCCCCCTCCGGGTCAACGACCAGTGGGTCTACCATTCCCGGCTGTACAGCGCGGCAGAGTTCGTGCGGAACCGGGAGGACTTGGAGCTGATCCAGCTGAATTCCTTCGGCTGCGGTCTGGACGCTGTCACCACCGATCAGGTGTGCGAAATTCTGGAGGGCAGCAACAAGCTCTACACCGTCCTCAAAATCGACGAGGTAAACAATCTGGGCGCTGCCCGTATCCGCATCCGCAGTCTGCTGGCCGCCATGAACCAGCGTCAGGCGCGGGGCATCCGCCCCCAGCCCAAGCCCGCCGCCTACCACCGGTCGGAGTTCACCAAGGAAATGTACCAATCCGGCTACACCATCCTCGCCCCCCAGATGAGCCCCATTCACTTTGACCTGCTGGAGCCGATCTTCAAAAAGTACGGCTATCACATCGAAGTGCTTGCCAACGACAACCGCGCCGCCATCGACATGGGTCTGAAATTCGTGAACAACGACGCCTGCTTTCCCTCCATCACCGTGGTGGGACAGATCATGGACGCGGTGCTTTCCGGGAAATACGACACGGACAAGCTGGCCGTGATGATGACCCAGACCGGCGGCTGCTGCCGGGCGAGCAACTACGTGGGCTTCATCCGCCGGGCGCTGGACAAGGCGGGACTGGGGCATATCCCGGTCATCTCCCTGAACACCAACGGCATGGAGACCAACGAGGGCTTCAAGCTCTCCCCCGGCCTTCTGTTCACCGCGCTTCGCGGTGTCGTCTACGGCGACCTGTTCATGCGCTGCCTGTACCGGGTGCGTCCCTATGAAAAAGAGAAGGGTTCCGCCAACGCCCTTCATCAGAAGTGGCTGGAAATCGCCATTGATTCGCTTGTAAACAGCAAGAGCAAATGGTCGTATAAGGCCGTTTGCAGCGGCATTGTGGAAGCCTTTGACGCGCTTCCCATTGACGAAACTCTGCGCAAGCCCAGAGTCGGCGTGGTGGGCGAGATTCTGGTCAAGTACATGCCCCTTGCCAATAACCATCTGGTGGATCTGCTGGAAGCCGAAGGAGCGGAGGCCGTGGTGCCTGACCTGATGGACTTCCTGAACTACTGCGTGTACAACGGCGATTACAAGCATGAATTCTTAGGCGCGGGCTGGACAAGCGCCGCCACGGCGAAGCTCGGCGTGGACGCCATCCGCCTGATTCGCAAGCCCGCACTGGACGCGCTGGAAAAGAGCCGCCGCTTTGAGCCGCCCATGCCCATTGAGCAGGTAGCGGAGCTGGCAAAGCCCTTCCTCTCCATCGGCAACCAGTACGGCGAAGGGTGGTTCCTCACGGGAGAAATGGCGGAGCTGGTTCTCTCCGGCACGCCCAACATCGTGTGCATTCAGCCCTTCGCGTGCCTGCCCAACCATGTTGTGGGTAAGGGCGTCATCAAGGCGCTGAAAAAAGCCTATCCCCAGTCCAACATCGTAGCCGTGGACTACGACCCCGGCGCGTCGGAGGTCAATCAGCTCAACCGCATCAAGCTGATGCTGTCCACCGCGAAAAAGCGTCTGGCCGAGGAAAAAGCCGCCGCGGTATAGCGTTTCATAAGTTTAAGGCATGACACCGATTGGTGTCATGCCTTTTGCTTATTCAAAAGGAACATAGTAATACGGCTTACTCACCCGTTTGCCCTGATCGTTCAGTTCGCTGCCGTTGTAGAAGCTCACGCCTGCGATCTGTTCCGGGTCGAGAACTATGTTGAGGGTATGCTCGATGCACGTGTACGTGTGGCTGTCAGCATCCCATGAACCGCCGCCGTTGCCGTAAGGCCGAATGTCGGTGCCGTCCTTCAGGCGGATGCTCGCCGGGGTCGGCGACCAGCCCGTTTTCTCCGTAAAATCAAAATTGTCCGTATATTCGTCCCCCAGCCGGAAGGCGAACTTCATGCTGTACTGGCCGATTTCCGCCTCTACCAGTGTCACGTCCCACAAATCTCCGACCTTGGCGTTGGGCGTCCACTTTTTCGGCGCCTCCGTGGTGCCTTCCAGCGTCCAGCGCAGCACCCAATTGCCGGGGGTGGTCATGATATCCTCGTCTTCAAACTTCTCGCCCTGAATGCCGAAGCCGGTGAAGGTCACGGCCATTTCCTTTCCGAACATGCTCTCATCCGGAGAGAATGCAAAATCGATGCTGAATTCAATGCTCCCGTCGGCCAGCTGATAGTCCAGAAGCAGCTGTTGGTCTTCTCCCACCCGGGGAACCGGCTGACCGTTCTTTGCATATGTGGGATTGTGGTCGGCATCCCAAAGCACGCCGTCAAAAAAATGAGCGCCCCAGCTCATGGGCATCACTTCTCCGTCCACCCGGTAGTCCCACCATGCCCAAGGTGCCTGCCCTTCTTCCAGCTGTAAACCCTCAATGCGGAAAATGGCTCTGCCGCCGTACTGATCCATCAGCGTCTGGGCGAGGGTGACGGTGATGCCGTTGTCCGTCGCGGAAACGGCTTTCTTCTTTCCGTCCTTTGTCTCGGTGGGCGTCGCGGACAGGCCGCTTTGCTCTGCCTGCTTCTTGACCTGCTCGGAGATCTGCTGCGTTGTGCCGCCGTTGTCTCCGTACTGCATGGTCGCCGTCCAGCGGGTGATGGCCGCTGCCGCCGTCATGGTTGCCATAATCAGCGCCGCCGCCAGAATGAGCAGCAGCTTCTTTTTGCCGAAGCCCCTTGCTTTTCCCCTTCCGAATGTTCCGAATTCCGATTCCTCGATCAGTTCCGCGTCCAGATTCTGAATGCCCTGCAACATATCCTTGCCTGTCATACCTGAAAACCCTCCTTTTTTAAGTAAACCGCCAACTTTTCCCGCATCCGGGACAGCCGCATCAGCACGGCGCTCTGGCTGATCTCGTAGCGCAGAGCGATTTCGCTGACGCTGTCGCCAAACCAGTATCGCCGGACGAAGATCATCCGGTTGTCCGCCGTCTGCTTCCATAGAAAGCTGCCCACCAATCGGCTGATCTCGGCGCTTCTCACGTCCTTTTCCTGCCACTGGCCGGGGATACATTCCTCCATCTCCTGGGTCAGGGCGACGACCTCGGCCTTGCGCTTTGCCGCGTTGTTCCAGTCCAGCCGGTCAAAGGCAAGGTGGCGGCAGATTTTTGCGAGATAGGCAAAAAAGTGAACCGGCTTCGTGGGCGGAATGGTGTTCCATGCCCTGAGGTAAGTATCATTGACGCACTCCTGGGCGTCCTCCCGGCTTCCCACGATATTCTCCGACAGCCTTGTGAGCTTCGCACCATACCGGTCGTCCGTCTGACGGATGGCGTCCTCGTTTCGGGTGAAGAACAGCTGTATGATTTGTTCATCATTCATTCAACGCACCTCCTGTGTTTTGTCCTTCACCCTGATAGAAGGATTTTCAACTCAAAACCTAACACATTTCGGGAGAATTCTCAAGAAATTTTTGAATACGAAAAGACGGCGTGGCCGAAGCCACGCCGTCCCGTATGCGGTGTATTTATTTTGCCAGCAGCTTTTCCAGCGCCGCAAGACGCAGGCTCAGGCACAGCACCTCCATGGCCTTTTCCAGCTCGGCCACCGGGGGCAGGCTGGGAGCAATGCGGAGGTTGGAGTCGTCCGGGTCGTTGCGGTAGGGGTAGGTCGCACCGGCGTTGGTCAGCACCACACCGGCCTCCTTGCACAGCGTCCAGACCCGCTTCGCCGTGCCGGGCATGGCAAACAGGCTGACGAAATAGCCGCCCTTCGGGTCGTTCCAATGGGCAATGCCCAGAGGCTTGATCTCCCGGTTCAGCCATTTTGCGACGCACTCAAATTTCGGTGCCATGACGGATGCGTGGAGCTTCATGATCTCCAGCGTGTGCGCCTTGTCCTTAAGAAAACGCACATGGCGCAGCTGGTTGACCTTGTCGTAGGAGATCATCTGCACACCGAAAATGCCGGTGAAATAGCAGATATTGGCCTCGCTGGCAGCCATGCAGGAAATGCCGCCGCCGGCAAAGGTGATCTTGGAGGTGGACGCGAACTCATAGACCATATCTGGCCGTCCCGCCTCGTCGCACAGGGAGAGGATGTCCGGGAACGGGACATAGTCGCCCTCGAATTCATGGACACCATAGGCGTTGTCCCAGATGATGGCAAAGTCCGGGGCGGCGGGCTTCAGATGAGCAAAACGGCGGATGGTCTCGTCGGAATAAATGATACCGTCGGGGTTGGAATATTTGGGAACCGTCCAGATGAGCTTGACCTGGGGATCCTTCACCAGCTCCTCCACCATGTCCATGTCCGGGCCTTCGGGAGTCATGGGAACGGGAATCAGCTCCGCGCCGAAGAACTCGCCGATTTGGAAATGCCGGTCGTAGCCGGGAGCAGGGCAGAGAAATTTCACCTTTTCCTCCCGGCACCAGGGCTTGGGGCTGTGGAGCAGACCGTGGGTATAGGCGCGGGACACCACGTCGAACATTATATTCAGGGAAGCCGCGCCGCCGACGAACACCTGATCCGCCTTGCAGCCCAGCACATCCGCCCAATATCTCCGGGCGCTGGGGATACCCGCCAGCTCACCGTAATTCCGGGCGTCCACGCCGTCGTCGTAGCAATCCTCGGGGGTTTGCAGCACGGTCAACAGGCCGCTGACCATGTCCAGCTGTTCCGTGGCGGGCTTACCGCGGGCCATGTTCAGCTTCAGCCCCTGCGCCTTGCAGGCTTCGTAGGACGCCAGCACACTGCCGTATTCACGTTCCAGTTCTTCCCGGCTCATGCAGGAATAGGGAGTCATATCGATCATCCTTTCGGCATTTTGACAAGTTTTACTGGTATATTATATGTCCGAAGCCTCAAAAATGCAACATCATATTAGGCAAAAATTCATTTTTCGCCGCAGAAGTTAAGAAATCTGTGAAATGCACAAAGTTTCCTGCACACGTCAATTTGTTTTACTGCATATTTTCGCACAAAAACGGCGTGACCGAACCCGGTCACGCCGTCTTCCGTTATTTCGCTGCTTTTTTCGGGGCTGCGGGCGTTTCGGGAAGGATCACCTTTTCCTTCAGCACGAAGCCGGTTCTCGCGGGGATGTACAGTTCAATGTAGTCCCTGCCGTCAAAACGCTTGGTAGCGTAGGTCTTTTTTGCCACGTTTCCAAAGCCGCCGTACTTTTCGTCGTCGGTGGACAGGACAACCGTGTACTCGCCCGGCTGGCGAACCGGGACAAGAACGTTGTTCAGGGAATTACCGAAGTGGAAGTTGAACACGAACACCAGCCCGTGGCGGTAGTAGGCAAGGGTCTGCTCCGGCGCTTTCATCAGCAGCAGATCTGCCATCCGCTGGTCGAAAATCCGGTTCTCCTTGGTCAAACGAACCATATCCTCGTCAAAGTCGCCCAGCCACTGGTATTTGAGCATTCCGTTGTCCTTCAGGCTCCACTGGCGGCGGCAGTAGTGGAAGCTCCAGCCGTTGCCCTCCCGGGGGAAGTCGATCCATTCGGGATGGCCGAACTCGTTGCCCATAAAGTTGAGGTACGCTTCTCCGCCGCCGGACAGAGTGAACAGACGAATCATCTTGTGCAGGGCAATGGCGCGGTCGATCACAGGGTTGTGGCAGTCCTTGTTCATGTCCGTGTACATGTTCGCCCCGGCCAGGCGGAAGATCATCGTCTGGTCGCCCACCAGCGCCTGATCGTGGGACTCCACATAGGCCACGGTCTTCTCTCCGGGACGGCGCAGGCACATGCTGCCCCACATCTGATTGATGTCCCAGAATTCGTCCTGCCCCTTCACCGCCTTGATCCACATATCCGGCAATCCCATACCCAGCCGGTAGTCAAAGCCGATGCCGCCGTCCGCAATGGGCAGGCACATGCCGGGCATACCGGACATGTCCTCGGCGATGGTGATGGCCTTGGGGTTCACCTGACGGATCAGCTCATTGGCTAGCTGCAAATACGTCACCGCCTCGGTGTCGGTGTTGTAGGAGAAATACTTGCCGTCGGAGGTGAAGTCCGTACCGAGGGCGTGGTCATGGTACAGCATGGAAGTCACGCCGTCAAAGCGGAAGCCGTCAAAATGGTACTCCGTCATCCAGAATTTCAGGTTGGACAGCAGGAAGTGGATAACGCCGGTCTTGCCGTAGTCAAAGCACTTTGTTCCCCACGCAGGATGGTCGCCCTTGGGGCCGTCGTGGAAGAACTGCCATGTGGTGCCGTCGAACATGTTGATGCCCTCGGCGGTATTCTTAACGGCGTGGGAATGCACCACGTCCAGCAGCACCCGGATGCCCATGGCGTGCGCCTTGTTCACCAGATATTTCAGGTCTTCCGGCTTTCCGAACCATGAGGAAGCGGCGAAGAAACTGCTCACCTGATAGCCGAAGGAGCCGTAATAGGGATGCTCCATAATGGCCATGAGCTGGAGGGTATTGTACCCCGCCTTGTGGATTCTCGGCAGGATGTTGTCGGCAAACTCCCGGTAGGAACCGACCTTGCCCTCCTCCTGCGCCATGCCAATGTGAGCCTCATAGATATACAGCTCGTCCTCGCCGGTAAAGCCCTTGTCCGTCCACGGGAATGCCTTACGGTCATCCACCACCTCGCACTCGAAGGTGATGTTCTGCTTGTTCTGCACCACCCGGCGGGCATACAGGGGGATGTGCTCCGTGCGGGTCAGGTTGGCGTCCACCACAGTCTTGACCTTGCAGCCGTCCCACAGGGCGTCGTCGCCGGGGAGGTACAGCTCCCAGTTTCCGTTGCCCAGATTGGTCAGCGGGTGGGAGGTCTGGTTCCAGCCGTTGAATTCGCCCTCCAGATACAGCTGGTAGGCGCTGGGCGCCCACTCCCGGTAGTACCAGCCGCCATCCACGTGATGGAAGCCAAAGTACATGTGAGCGTTGGCAAAATCATTCAGGCTCTGTCCCTCGGACAGAATACGTTTTTTTGCCGACCGGTACAGGTGCATCCGCAAATCAATATCCCCGGCGAAAGGCTCAAGCTGGGGATTCAAATCCAAAATACGATACATAGCGTCTCCTTTTCCGTGAAAGTATTGTCTATCCAATGGAGGGCGGTATCACCCTTCGCTCCTATTTTAGAAGAATCGTGCGTCTCTGTCAAGGACTTTTCATTCTTTACAATTCGCTTTGCTTTTTAATTTTGATTTTACATACCGAAGATTTTGGAATTTACATTAAACCAGTAAAATGCGAATCGTAGGATAAATCCCGAGTACATCAAAAATAAAGCCTACAAGGAGAAGTAAGATTATGAAAAAAGTCATTTCCATTGCACTGATTGCCATGCTTGTTGTCGCCATGGCCGGCTGCTCTCAGAGCCAGCCCGCCGCCACAACGGCCGCTCCTGCCGAGACTGCGGCACAGACGACCGCCGCTCCTCAGACCGAAGCCCCCGCCGCGCTCTCCGGCACCGTCGCCACCGACGGCTCCACCTCCATGGAGAAGGTCATCGGCGCTCTGGGTGAAGCCTTCATGGAAGCGAACTCCGGCGTAAACTTCACCTATAACCCCACCGGCTCCGGCTCCGGCATCACCGCCGTTTCCGAAGGCCGCTGCGACATCGGCCTGTCCTCCCGTGCGCTGAAGGATTCCGAAGTTGAATCCGGTCTGGTCGGCACCGTCCTTGCCTACGACGGCATCGCCGTGATCGTCAACCCTGCCAACACCGTGGAAGATCTGGACATCGAGACCATCGCCAAGATCTACACCGGCGAGATCACCAACTGGTCCGAGGTCGGCGGCGCTGACGCTGAGATCGTTCTGGTCGGCCGTGAAGCCGGCTCCGGCACCCGTAGCGGCTTCGAGGAACTGACCGAGACCGTTGACAAGTGCAAGTACCGTCAGGAGTTAACCTCCACCGGCGATGTCATCACCGCGGTCGCCCAGAACCCCGACGCCATCGGCTACGCCTCTCTCGCCTCCGTCAAGGATTCCGTCAAAGCTCTGAAGGTCGCGGGCGTGACCCCCAGCGAGGAGACCGTCAAGGACGGCACCTACCTCATCCAGCGTCCCTTCGTGCTGGTCACCAAGGAAGGCGTTGAGCTCAGCCCCGTTGCTCAGGCGTTCTTCGACTACGCCACCAAGGGTCAGGCCAATGACATCATCACCGCTTCCGGTGTGGTTCCCGCCAACGGCTAAGCAAACGAGCACCGGCTCCCCCACACGGGGGAGCCAACTTTTCAATTCGGCAAAATGGTAAACCTTCTCGAAAGGCTGATAACATGAAACATAAATCAAACATTTTTGAGGCCGTCGTCCACGGTATTTTCCTGATTCTCGGACTGATCACCGTGGGCTGCGTGCTTCTGATCACCATATACTTAATTATTTCCGGAATTCCCGCCATTCGTCAGATCGGCCTGTTACAGTTCCTGTTCGGCAAGAAATGGGCGTCCACGGCGGCGCAGCCGGAATACGGCATTCTCCCCTTCATTCTCACCAGCGTCTACGGAACCGCCGGGGCGGTCATCATCGGCGTACCCATCGGATTTCTGACGGCGGTATATCTGACGAAAATGGCGCCGAAGCCCGTCAAACGCTTTATGGAGCAGGCAGTCTCCATGCTGGCGGGTATCCCCTCCGTGGTTTACGGCCTTGTCGGCATGATGGTGCTGGTGCCGGGACTGCGGAAGCTCTTCCACATTCCCGACGGCTCCAGCCTGTTCGCCGCCATCATCGTCCTGGCCGTGATGATTCTGCCCTCCATTATCAAAATGTCCATCACTGCACTGGAAGCGGTGCCGAAGGAATACGAGGACGCTTCCCTTGCGCTGGGCGCGACGCCTGAGGAGACCTATTTCCGTGTCTCTGTCCCCGCCGCCAAAAGCGGCATTGCCGCCGCCGTAGTGCTGGGCGTGGGCAGAGCCATCGGCGAGGCCATGGCCGTCATGATGGTGGCAGGCAACGTCCCCAATATGCCCACTTCCCTGTTTCAGAGCGTCCGCTTCCTCACCACCGCCGTGGCAAGCGAAATGTCCTATTCCAGCGGCCTGCAAAAGCAGGCGCTGTTCTCCATCGCGCTGGTGCTGTTCCTGTTCATCATGCTCATCAACGCCGCTCTGAATTTCTTCCTGAAGGGAGACAAATCGAAATGATTTCCAAAAAACGAAAGCTGTTTCTCTGGACGGTTCGGGGCGGGATGTATCTTGCCACCGCGCTGACCGCCGGACTGACCCTGTTTCTCATGGTCTACGTTCTGGCGAAGGGCATTCCCAACATCACATGGGAGCTGCTCAGCACCAAGCCCAGCTACCTTGCCGACCGCATCGGCATTCTGCCGGACATTCTCAATACCCTGTACATCATCATCTACACACTGATTCTGGCGCTTCCCCTTGGCGTGGGCGCGGCGATCTACCTGACGGAGTACGCCCATAACAAGAAGGTCGTCGCGGTCATTGAGTACGCCGCCGAGACCCTTTCCGGCATTCCCTCCATCATCTACGGTCTTGTGGGTATGCTGCTGTTTTCCAACAATATGGGCACTTCCCTGCTGGCAGGCGCGCTGACCCTCGTCATCATGAACCTGCCCACCATCATGCGCAACACGCAGGAAAGCCTGAAAACCGTGCCCCAGAGCTACCGGGAGGGCGCGTTCGGTCTGGGCGCGGGAAAGTGGCGGGTCATCCGCACGGTGGTGCTTCCCAACTGCGTGGACGGAATCGTCACCGGCTGCATCCTTTCCATCGGCCGCATTCTGGGTGAGTCTGCCGCGCTGCTGTTCACCGCCGGATTTGCCCATGTGTTGGGCGGCTTCTGGGCTGCGAGAAACAGCGCGGGCGCGACATTGACGGTTGCCCTGTACGTCTACGCCAAGGAGCAGGGAGAATTCGGAGTCGCCTTTGCCATTGCCGCCATTCTGATGGTGCTGGCATTTCTCATTAACCTGTCCGCGTCTCTGGTAAGTAAGTATTATGGGAGGAAGAATCGAATTGGCTGACATTATTACCGCGAAAAATCTGTGCCTCTGGTACGGGGATACCCAGGCACTGAAATCCATTAACATCGCCGTCCCGGAGCACAGCATCACCGCCCTCATCGGCCCCTCCGGCTGCGGCAAATCCACATTCTTAAAAACCCTGAACCGTATGAATGATCTGATTCCCGGCGTAAAAATCACGGGAGACGTGCGCTACGAGGGCAAGGACATTTTTCAGGCAGAGGTCAACAACCTGCGCAAGGAAGTGGGCATGGTGTTCCAGAAGCCCAACCCCTTCCCCATGAGCATTTACGACAACATCGCCTACGGCCCCCGCACCCACGGCATTCACCACAAGGCCAAGCTGGACGAGATCGTGGAGCGTTCCCTCCGGGACGCCGCCATCTGGGATGAGGTAAAAGACCGGCTGAAAAAGAATGCTCTGGGTCTTTCCGGCGGCCAGCAGCAGCGGCTGTGCATCGCAAGAGCCTTGGCGGTGGAGCCAAAGGTACTTCTGATGGACGAGCCGACCTCCGCTCTTGACCCCATTTCCACCTTGAAAATTGAGGAACTGGCCGCGTCTCTCAAGAAAGACTATACCATCGTCATCGTCACCCACAACATGCAGCAAGCTGTCCGTATCTCCGATTACACCGCGTTCTTCCTGTTGGGCGAGCTGGTGGAATTCGGCGGAACGGAACAGATTTTCTCTCAGCCGCTGGACAAACGGACAGAAGATTACATCACGGGGAGGTTCGGATAATGCGGGAATTATTTGAAGAGCAGCTTCTGCTGCTGAATCAGGAACTGACGGAAATGGGTTCCCTGTGCGAGGAGATCATCTCCCTTGCCACGCAGGCGCTGGGCTCCTACACGAAAGAGCTGGGGGAGAAGGTCTCCAAGGTCGGCGCGAAGATCGACGAAGAGGAGCGCACCATCGAGACCATCTGTATGCGTCTGCTCCTGCGCCAACAGCCGGTGGCGCGGGACCTGCGTGCCGTCTCCGCCGCGCTGAAAATGATCACGGACATGGAGCGTATTGGAGATCAGGCGGAGGACATTGTGGAGATCATCCCCTGCATGATCGCCCATCCCCATGAAGAATACCCCAAGATCCGGGAGATGGCAAAGGAGACCATTGCCATGGTTACGGACAGCGTGGACGCCTACGTCAAGCAGGACGTATATCTCGCCAAGGCCGTGCAGATGCACGACGACGTGGTGGACAACTACTTCACCCGGATCAAGAGCGGTCTGATCGACATGATCGCCAAGAACCCCGCCGAGGGAGAATACGCCCTTGACCTGCTGATGATCGCCAAATACTTTGAGCGCATCGGCGACCATGCCACGAACATTGCCGAGTGGGTGGAGTTTTCCGTCACCGGCAGCCATAATGCAATTTCTTCATAAGGCAGGCAACGATTCCGTTTGTTAACGAGCAGAATCCGCTGTTTTCGGAAACGAAAACAGCGGATTTTTCACATATTTGCATCTATTTCCCGGATTTTTGCCCGGATGGCGAGCAGATCATCAAAGGTCTCCGGGCGCTTGGACACGTCCCGCAGCAGCGCCGACGGGTGGTATATCGCCGTCATCCAGACGCCGTTCCGTTCCACCCACTGGCCGTGCTGCCTCGTAATGCGGTAGTCCGCGTCGATCAGCCGCTTGGCGGCGATGCGCCCAAGACAGACGATGATCTTCGGCTTTACCAGCGCCACCTGATTGCGCAGATAGCCGATGCAGGCGTCCTGTTCCGTCTCCAGCGGGTCACGGTTGTGGGGCGGGCGGCACTTGACGATGTTGGCAATATAGCAGTTCGTCTCCCGGCTCAGGTCGATGATGCACAGCATATCGTCCAGCAGCTTTCCCGCCGGGCCGACAAAGGGCTGGCCTTTCAAGTCCTCCTGTTCCCCGGGGCCTTCCCCCACGAACATGATGTCCGCGTCCTCTTTTCCCACGCCGAACACCACGTTATGTCTCGTCTCGCACAGGCCGCAGCGGGTGCAGTCGGCGCAGACGCTTTTCAGTCCGTCCCAGTTCAGCATCGTTACCGGCTCCTCCTGCGTTCTGCCCGTCTCCGGCGGCGCTGGGCGCGGATGCGGGAGCGCATAAAGGAATTGAACGCCAGATACGCGCCCACAAGCCCCAGACCGATCACGCAGATGGTTCCGATGGTGGACAGCACGCCGGAGCCGCCGACGCCGTCTTTCTCTCCGTTGGAGCGGATGGACACGCCGGTGTCCCCCGTCGCCCGGACGTCCGCCATGGCGTACAGCTCCACCTCCGTGACACAGGAATTCTGATACCAGACCTCCATCGTGGCGATCTTATCGTCCTTCTTGATAGGCGCGGTCAGGCCGCCGCCCTCCACGGTGTAGTTCATGACGTAATTCTTCATCTGAACACCGGCGGGAACCACCGTATCCACGTCCGTAAAGGACTGTCCCACTACCTGACATTCGCCGCCGGACACCGGCCACTGGTTCACCGCCATGCCGTCGTAAATGATGCGGTTGACCTTATAGTTGTTGAAAACGTAATTGGCAAGTTCGGTTATTTCTTCAAAGTTACCATAGGTTTCCACGATGCCCTTCTCGGTCGTCTTACGGGCAGCTCCCAAAACCACGAAAATGACCCGCATGTTATTGTGTTCCGCTGTGCCGACGATGCTCGCCCCGGAATTCTCCGTATAGCTGGCAATGCCGCCGGTATAGCGGGAGCTCATAAACTGCGTGATAACGTGGTCGTCAACCAGATAGTTTGTCGTGATGAGAGAGCGCTCTTTTTCCACCAGATTTGTCGCGGGAATTTTATAGGTTCCCGTCTTGAAAATCTCCGCGAAGGTCTCGTTTTTCGTTGCTTCCATGGTGATCTTCACCATTTCCCGGGCGGTAGTGTAAGACGTCGCCGTATCCAGACCGGAAATATTACCGAACTCCGTGCTGACGCAGCCCATCTGCTTGACGCGGTCGTTCATCATTTCCTTGAAGCGGTCAGTCGTA
>ERZ773108.1980-NODE-1980-length-18791-cov-6.255764_pt1 | contig 18791 bp, 18 predicted proteins | sample MGYA00580570_ERZ773108 | MGnify/ENA primary metagenome ERZ773108 (study PRJEB29015, sample SAMEA2737840) | human gut metagenome | biome: human gut; feature: human-associated habitat; material: faeces | place: China | collected 2012 ...
TGAAGCCTGGTGCATTACTGGTATCTGACAATGTGCTGCAGGAGGGAGATATTATCGAATCCCATTATGCAGTAACCAGAAGAAACCGGACCATTCATAAGAGAATGCGGGAATATCTTTATGAACTGACACACAATGACAGTCTTACCACATCGGTGCTTCCGATTGGAGACGGTGTTACCATTAGCATTAAGAAATAGATGATACAGATTGAAATATTAGGAGAAATAAATCAATGAGACCGGTAGAATTACTGATTCCAGCCAGCAGTCTGGAAGTATTAAAAATTGCAGTCATTTATGGAGCAGATGCCGTATATATCGGCGGAGAAGTATTTGGACTTCGTGCGAAGGCAAAAAACTTTTCCATGGAGGATATGGCAGAGGGCATCCAGTTTGCCCATGAGCATGGCGTAAAAGTTTATGTAACAGCAAATATACTGGCTCACAATGGGGATTTGGAAGGTGTAAGAGAGTACTTTACCCAGTTAAAGGAAATCAAGCCGGATGCCCTGATTATTTCCGACCCGGGTATTTATACCATTGCAAAAGAAATCTGCCCGGAAATCGAGCGTCATATCAGTACCCAGGCCAATAATACCAACTATGGAACGTATCAGTTCTGGTGGAACCAGGGCGCAAAGCGTGTGGTAACAGCAAGAGAGCTTTCTTTAAATGAGATTGCTGAGATTCGCAAAAATATTCCGGATGAAATGGAAATCGAGACATTTGTGCATGGAGCAATGTGTATTTCCTATTCCGGAAGATGTCTTTTAAGTAATTATTTTACCGGAAGAGATGCCAACCAGGGAGCCTGCACTCATCCGTGCCGCTGGAAATATGCAGTGGTAGAGGAAAAACGTCCGGGAGAGTATCTGCCGGTTTATGAAAATGAACGTGGTACCTATATTTTTAACTCCAAGGATTTGTGCATGATTGAGCACATCCCGGAATTGATTGAGGCAGGTATTGATTCCTTTAAGATAGAAGGACGTATGAAGACAGCACTTTATGTTGCTACTGTAGCACGTACTTACCGGAAAGCCATTGATGATTATCTTACCTCACCGGAGAAATATAAAGAAAATATGGACTGGTATTTAGAACAGATTTCTAACTGTACTTATCGCCAGTTTACCACCGGCTTTTTCTTTGGAAAGCCTTCGGAAGAGAGCCAGATTTACGATAATAACACTTATATCAAAGAGTATACCTACCTTGGAATTGTAGGAGAACGCAACGAAGAGGGATTATATCAAATTGAACAGAGAAATAAATTCTCCGTAGGGGAACAGATTGAAGTCATGAAACCGGATGGAAGAAATATTCCGGTTACCGTAAAACGGATTGTGGACGAAGATGAAAATGAAATGGAATCAGCACCACATCCAAAACAGGTGCTTTACATTGATTTAGGACAGGAACTGGAGATGTATGATATTTTACGCAGACAGGAGGAATGACCTATGGAAGAAAAGTATGTTGTTTATGTCGGAACGTATACCCATGAGAACAGTATCGGAATCCATTTATATGATTTGGATGCAAAAAGCGGAGAAATGAAGGAACGGAAAGTGGTTCCCATCAATAATCCTTCCGATTTGCTGGTATCGAAGGATGGCAGATTCTTATATTCCATCGCAGATGAAGGCGTGGAAGCATTTCACATTCTGCCGGATGGAGACCTTGAGCCAATGAACAAGCAGTGGATTGGCGGTATGCGTGGCTGTTATGTGGAAGTGGACAGTAAGAACCGTTATCTTTTCGTAGGCGGTCATCATGATGGCAGAGTGACCATGATGAAGTTGGAAAAGGACGGCAGCATCGGAGAAATTGCAGACGGTATTTTTCATAAGGGAATGGGACGGACCATTGCAGAGCGAAGCTCCAAGCCACATGTAGACTGCGTGAAACTGACACCGGACGAGAAGTTCTTGTGTGCAGTGGATAATGGATTAGATCATGTAAAGATTTACCGGATTGACTATGAGAATGGCAGGATGAAGCTAGCAGATATCATCCGTTGTCCGTTGGAATCTGCACCGCATATGATCCGCTTCAGCCGTGATGGAAGATTTGCTTATATTCTCTATGAGCTGTTGAATCAGATAGAGGTATTTTCCTATACGTTAGAAAATGACCAGCCGCATTTCGAGAAGATTCAGACCATTACAACGACCACACCGAAGGAAGCTGATGTCTGTGCTGCATCCGGTCTGGAAGTGACAATGGATGGTGAATATTTATTCTGCAGTAATGCAGGTGCAAACTCCGTATCGATTTATGAAATTGATAAAGAGAGTGGATGTCTTACCATGATGTGTAATTCGAAAATCAGTGGTGATTATCCGAAAATGATTGGTATCTGTCCGGACAGAATGCATTTCATGAGCCTTAATAATGAGACCAATGAGATTACCATGTTTAAGGTAGATTATGAGAAGAAATACATTCTGATGGAAGAGAAGCCGATTCCGGTAGACAAGCCGAATTGTATTTATATCCATAAACTAAGTTAAAAGCGAACTGCGGGAAACATGCTTTAACCAGGCATTTTCGGTATTCATGTAAAAAGGGTAAAAAGATGTCGTTTGTTAAAAAAATAACAGACGACATCTTTCTTTTTTGGAAAAACTATGATAAAATAACACGGTTGAAGCCTACCGGTCCGGAGGCTATCAATGGAAGTGCTTGGCCGCAAAGCCTTAAAATGCGGAGAAAAAAGAAAATAGAAAAAGAAAATTTAAGAAAAGAGGAAGAGACTATGAGTGAAAAAAACGTAGCTTTTACCAGGGACAGAAGTATCCCAAAATCTTATGAGCTGGTTCTGACAGCTTTATTTACCGCCATTATTGTCGTAATGGCATTTACCCCGTTAGGATTTATTCCTTTAGTAGTTATTAATGCAACGATTATCCATATACCGGTTATTTTAGGTGCAATTTTCTGCGGACCGAAAAAAGGTGCCTTTTTGGGATTTGTATTTGGATTAACCAGTTTTATTAAAAATACATTGATGCCAACTTCTATGTCAGCATTTGTATTTTCACCGATACTGGCAAGCAGCATCGATGGCGCAGCAGGAGTGGTAAAGAGTACCATTATCTGTTTTGTACCACGAATTTTAGTAGGTATCATCCCATATTTCGTATATCGTGGAATTGTAAAATTAACCACATCCAGCCATGCAAAGGCTGCAAAGGTAATCAGTAATCTTGTAATCAGCGTACTTTTACTGGTTGGTATCCATGCGTTCTTTGCTAAAATGCTGACAACAGATTCGAAGGAAATGATTGGCTGGATATCAGGTGCAGCTGCAGCAGTTATTTATTTTATTGTAGTGGAACTGACCGGAAGAAAGAAGGATGGCAGATTCTTAGGCTATGTCTATGCCGGCGTAACCGGAGCATTGACCAATACACTGCTTGTAATGCCGATGATTTATATTTTCTATAAAGAGGCATATGCCAACGCATTGAGCATTGAGCCGGGCGCAGTTATGGGCGTAATCCTTGGCGTTATCAGCTTTAATGGAATTATAGAAGCAATTGTAGCAGCCGTTCTGGTAGCCGCAATTGGAATGGTATTGAATAAAGTACACAGGAGGTAATTCATATGTTAAAGGGCAGGAATATATTACTGGCAGTGACAGGCAGTATTGCAGCATATAAAGCGGCTTCACTTGCCAGTATGCTGGTAAAGCAGCACGCAGATGTGCATGTAATTATGACGAAAAATGCAGAGCAGTTTATATCACCGGTTACCTTTGAGACACTGACCGGAAATAAGGTAATTGACGATACCTTTGACCGCAACAGCGGATATCATGTGGCACATATTGCCATGGCACAGGAAGCAGATGTGGTGATGATTGCTCCGGCTTCTGCAAATGTCATTGCAAAGCTGGCACACGGAATTGCAGATGATATGCTCACTTCTACCATGTTAGCCTGTGAGGCTCCGATATATCTTGCCCCGGCAATGAATACACATATGTTTGACAATCCGGTAACACAGGATAATCTTAAGAAGCTAAGAGAATATGGTTATCACATCATTGAGCCGTCCTCAGGCTATCTTGCCTGTGGCGATACCGGAAGGGGAAAACTTCCGGAACCGGAAGAACTGTTAGAATATATTCTGCAGGAAGCTGCCTGTGAGAAAGACCTGACAGGAAAGAAGGTTCTCATCACAGCAGGAGCCACCCAGGAGGCAATTGACCCGGTACGTTATGTGACCAACCATTCCACTGGAAAAATGGGTTATGCACTGGCAAAGAATGCGGCAAGAAGAGGGGCAGAGGTAACACTGGTCACCGGACCGACCAGCCTTGAAAAGCCTTTTTTTGTAAATACAATTCCAGTGGTTACGGCAGAAGAGATGTATCAGGCTGTTACAGATGCATTTGCAGAACAGGATATTGTAGTCATGGCTGCAGCAGTAGCAGACTACCGTCCAAAGACCGTTGCGGATGAAAAAATCAAAAAGGCCGATGGCGGACTGACGTTGGAAATGGAATGCACGAAAGATATTTTAGGAACAGTTTCTGCCCGGAAGGAAAACCAGTTCCTGTGTGGATTTTCCATGGAGACACAGCATCTGAAAGAAAATTCCAAAGCCAAGTTAGAAAAGAAGAAGCTTGATATGATTGTTGCCAATAATCTTAAGACAGCGGGAGCCGGATTTGGTACCGATACCAATGTGGTAACTTTGATTACAGAATCAGAAGAAAAAGAGCTTCCGATTATGTCGAAGGATGAAGTTGCCTCAGCTATCTTTGATGAGATTCTAAGCAAAATGCAGGCGTAGAAAATAATAATAATCCCTGTCAGCGGAAGGTCACCTGAGTTTGTGACTTGTAGCAGACAGGGATTTTGCTATTTCTGATAGAAGCCTTTATTTCCTGTAGAAATCTTTGATGTCATCCATCCGGGCACTCATATTAGAAAGCATGGCATCGAAAATAGTAATGGCAGCCATGGATTCGACAACCACAACAGCTCTTGGAACGATAATCGGATCGTGACGTCCCTTGATATTGATTTCGATTTCCTCGCCGTTTTTATTTATGGTCTTCTGGGTGGAAGCAACGGAAGGAGTCGGCTTGATGGCAGCACGGAATACAATCGGCGAGCCATCACTCATGCCGCCTAAGATACCGCCGGCGTGGTTGGTTTCTTTTGTGACAGAACCGTTTTCATCCGTTACAAAGGCATCGTTGTTGGTAAGTCCGGTAGCAGCAGCAACTGCAAATCCATCACCGATTTCAAAGCCTTTTACAGCACCAATGGAGAAAATTGCTTTGGCTAAATTTGCATCGATTTTTTCGAATACCGGGTCACCGATTCCGGCAGGAACACCGGTAATAACACATTCGATAATACCGCCGGCAGAGTTCTGCATGGCTTTGCATTCTTCCAGATAGGAAGCAGCTTTTGCAGCAGCATCTGCATCCGGCATATAGAGCGGATTCTTCGTGATTTCTGCGGTGTCAAATCTGGTTTCGTCAATGGTAACTGGACCGATGCTCTTACTGTAGGTGAGAATCTCAATGCCAAGTTCCTTTAAAATCTTTGCGGCAACCGCACCGGCAGCCACACGTCCGATAGTTTCACGGCCGGAAGAACGTCCGCCACCACGGTAATCCCGGAAACCATATTTGGCATCAAAGGTAAAGTCAGCGTGTCCCGGACGATAGTAGGAAGCAATCTCACTGTAATCTTTGGAATGCTGGTTTTCATTTACCACAATCAGCGAGATTGGAGTTCCGGTGGTTCTGCCTTCAAAGACACCGGAAAGAATATGTACTGCATCATCCTCTTTCCGCGGGGTAGAGAAAGCAGATTGTCCCGGTTTACGCCGGTTTAAATAGGTCTGTATATCTTCTTCACAAAGGGAAAGTCCGGCAGGACAGCCGTCAATTACGACACCGATTCCTGATCCGTGTGATTCTCCCCAGGTTGTAATTTTAAAGTTAGTTCCAATAGTTGAGCCTGCCATAGCATCCTCCTGATTTGTTTTTGTAAAAAAGTCAGACTCTATTATAGAAGATTTTTCAGATACTGGCAATCCCACAGTTGCAAAAAGTGCGAAAACAAGGTATGCTAGGATAGTATTTGTAAAAAGAACAGAAACAGGAGATTATATGTACGAATTATTAAAACAGGATGGAAGAGCAAAGAGGGGCATTTTTCATACCGTACATGGTGATATACAGACCCCGGTGTTTATGAATGTAGGAACGGTCGCTGCCATAAAGGGAGCTGTTTCTACCGAAGACTTAGAGCAGATTAAGACACAGGTGGAATTATCCAATACCTATCATCTGCATGTACGTCCAGGAGATAAATTAATCAAAGAGCTGGGCGGACTGCACAAGTTCATGGTGTGGGACAAACCAATCCTTACCGATTCCGGTGGATTCCAGGTATTTTCACTGGCAGGACTCCGTAAAATCAAAGAAGAGGGAGTCTATTTCCATTCCCACATTGATGGAGCAAAAATTTTCATGGGACCGGAAGAAAGTATGCAGATACAGTCTAATCTGGCATCCACCATTGCCATGGCATTTGATGAATGTGCACCGGCACTGGCTGACCGTGGATATGTAGAGGCATCCGTAGCCAGAACAACCCGCTGGCTGGCACGCTGTAAGGCGGAAATGACAAGACTGAATGGGTTGGAAGATACCATTAATAAAAATCAGATGCTGTTTGGAATTAACCAGGGAGCCATTTATCCGGATATCCGGATTGACCATGCAAAGCGAATCAGTGAATTAGATTTAGATGGCTATGCAGTAGGTGGACTTGCAGTAGGCGAGACCCACGAAGAGATGTATGATATCTTAGACCAGACCGTTCCATATCTGCCACTTGAGAAACCAACCTATCTTATGGGTGTCGGAACTCCGGCAAATATTTTAGAGGCAGTAGACCGTGGCGTGGATTTCTTTGACTGTGTATATCCGACCCGTAATGGCCGCCACGGACATCTTTATACCAATCAGGGAAAGATTAACCTTTTCAATAAGAAATATGAAAAGGATATGCGCCCAATCGAGGAAGGCTGTCAGTGTCCGACCTGCCGCCGCTACAGCAGAGCCTATGTCCGCCATTTGTTAAAGGCAAAGGAAATGCTTGGCATGCGCCTTTGCGTATTGCACAATCTGTATTTCTACAATACCATGATGGAAGAAATCAGAGACGCCATTGATGCCGGCAGCTACAAGTCATACAAAGAGGAAAAACTCTATGGTATGAACCAGATAAACAGGGAAAAAGAGGCACAAATCTAAAAAAAGAATGAAATATCGGGAAAATACTTGTGAAACGCAGTCTTTTTGTGTACAATGTTTTTCATGAACTTAAGTTTGTAATTCAGGAGGAAAAGAAATGTCTATTTTAGCATCACAGCAGGCACAGGCCTGGGGAAGCATTATTATGTGGGTAGTAATTATGGTTGTATTTGTATACTTCTTCATGATTCGTCCACAGAAGAAAGAAGCAAAGAAGAAAGAGCAGATGATGTCAGAGTTGGCAGTAGGTGATACCGTACTGACAACCAGCGGTTTCTACGGAATCGTAATTGACGTATCTGAAGATGATACTGTTATCGTTGAGTTTGGCAGCAACAGAAACTGCCGTATCCCAATGCAGAAAGCAGCAATTGCCGCAATCGAAAAACCGGAAGAAGCAGTAGAAGCAAAAGAAACCAAAGAGAAGAAATAAGATAAGACCTTAGAAAATCCGTGGAGTGTGCGAGATGTACAAGCCACGGATTTTTTTATGTGAGAAACCCGCAAATCGTGTTTCTTATAGTTTGCAAAGAAAAAAAAGTTTAAAAAAACATACATACGGTTTAAAGACAAACTGTTTGAAATAAAAAATAAACTTGAAATACACTGTTAAATAAGTTAGTATAGATAATAATAAAAGAAAAAATGAGGTTAATCACTTATGGATGTATATTATGAACTGCTAAAAAAACCGGTATTTACATTAAATGATGTGAATCAGTTTTATCATAATATGGAATCAGCCAGTTCAGCAGTTCGACGGTTGTTGAATAAGGGGCGCATTGTTCGGATAAAAAAGAATATGTACACTTGCATAAGTGGAGAAACAGATAGTCCGGTTGCAAACAAGTACCAGATAGGATGTGCTATTACGGAATCATCGTATATATCGCATCATACAGCAATGGAATATTATGGTATGGGTGATCAGGTATATTATGATATATATGTTTCGTCTAAAACACCATTTAAAGAGTTTGAATTTGATGGTTATAATTATTGTTATGTTGCTTCAAAGTGTGATATCGGTATTGAAGAGATTATGTACAGTGGTGGTATACGGGTGACAACTAAGGAGAGGACAGTTGTTGACAGTATTAAAGATATGGATAAAATAGCCGGCATTGAGGAGGTAATAGCAGATATAGAAGCAGTGACACACTTACAGGAAAAACGTTTGTTACAGTATCTGCAAGCGTATCATAATCAGTTCCTGTATCAAAAGACAGGGTATCTGCTTTGGGCGTATAAAAATAAGCTTGGATTAAGTGATGATTTTTTTGAATTTTGCAGGGGGAAAATCGGAAAAAGTAAGCGATATCTGACGAAGGGGATGATGGGTGGAAAATATGACAACAGTTGGAAGCTGGTTGTTCCAAATGATATATATGGCATGAAAAATGGGGTGTTACATGATAGCATATAAAAAAATTGAATTAGAAAAAGCGGCAAAACAGGCAGGATTTGTCAGAGATACATTTGAAAAAGTGCTACGTTTGAAAGAAGTGTTGAAATATATTAACAGTGATCCGTATTTAAGGGAGCATTTGGCGTTAAAAGGTGGTACAGCAATTAATATGACAATATTCAATCTGCCACGTTTATCGGTAGATATTGATTTGGATTTTACTCCGAACTTATCCAAAGATGATACGCAGATGCATAGAAAACAGATTACAGAGCAATTATGTGAATACATGGAAGAATTGGGGTATCACCGGTCTGAAGCATCAAGATATAGCCATAGCTTAGATGCATTTTTGTTTTTATATCAAAATGCAGGCGGAAATAGGGATAATATCAAGGTGGAAATTAATTATTCCTTGCGGTCGCATTTGTTTGAACCCACAAATAGGAAAATTGTGACGGATATGTTTCAGGAAGATGTGATGATTCGGACGTTACATCCGATGGAAATTTTTGCTGCCAAGGCAAATGCATTAATGAGCAGGGCTGCAGCGAGGGACTTATATGATTTCAATAATATGATAACATATGGTTTATTTGGAAAAGAGGAAGAAATTCTTCTACGAAAATGTATTATATTTTATGCTTCGGTATCAGCAGAAGTAATTAACAGGAATTTTGACACATCTGCAATTGATGGCTTGAATTTTACGAAAATCAGGAGAGATTTGTTCCCGGTTTTGAGGAAGAAAGATAATTTTAATCTGGAAGAGAGAAAGAAGAAGGCAAAAACATATATACAGGAACTTATGATGTTGACACCAGAAGAAAGAGAATATTTAGAGGCATTTGAAAGAAAAGAGTATAGACCAGAGTTGTTGTTTGATGATAAAGTAATTTTAGATAATATTTGTAGTCATCCTATGGCAATATGGAAAATGAAAGAACAGAAAGAAAAGGAGCATAACCATGCAGACAGACATTAACGCAGCATATTTTAAAAGCATCATAGACCAGGATTGTTGTTCCGTTGTGATATGCAATTTAAAGCACGAAATCATTTATATGAATCCAACTGCAGTAAAAAGCTATGAGAAATGGGGCGGTGAAAACCTTGTTGGAAGAAGCCTTTTAAACTGCCATAATGAAGAATCGCAAAAACGCATCCAGCAGGTAATCGACTGGTTCTCTGCAGATGAAAGCCACAATCTCATCTATACCTCCCATAACGTGAAGCAGAATAAAGATGTGTATATGGTTGCTTTAAGGGATGCCGAGGGAAAGCTGATTGGCTATTATGAGAAGCACGAATTCAGAAATGCGGAAACCATGAAAAAATATGATTTGTGGTAAAATGGAATATAGGAAAATGAGATAGTTTCATATTATAAATAGAGCGGTACATCGACAAAGGTGTATTGCTCTATTTAAATTCAATAATATCATTTGGAGTACAGCCTATAATGGTGCAGAGCTTTTCCAAGGTGAGTACAGTAATATTTTTGTTGTGTTTTAATCCATCCAGAGTTTTATTATCAATGCCCATCTTTAGAAGCTGGTATTGGGATATCTTTTTGGACTTCATAGTATTCCACAAGGGAGCATAGCTAATAATGGCATATCATTCCTTTCTGTCTGGCATCAATTTGATTATAGAAAAGTATTGTGAAAATCGACATTGTGGGGATTTCCACAATATGAGCAGATAACAGGAAAGCCTATACTATAAGATGCAAGCAGAAAAGTAGCAGAAAGCAAAAGAAAATAAAAGTACAGGAGTGATGAAAATGAAAAAGAAAACAAAGATAATACTGGCTTGCATCGCAGCGTGTATTATAGTGGCAGCAGTAGTGGTCGTGATTAAGGTGAACCTTGATAAGCAGGCAAAGAACAAGAGCCTTACGGAGGGAGAGACAGCAATTGAAACATATTTGCAATCCTTTGATGAGGAAAATGAAGAAGGGAAAAAAGCAGAGATTTATACATCCTTTCAATCAGATGAGAAGATTACTTCCGTGATAGAAAAATACTTCCAGAACAAAGAAACGAAAAAGGAAGACTGGTATCAGAATTATTCAAAAGCGAATAAGAAAATGTATCAATATTTCGTGGATTATTTTAATGATTTAATCAGTACGGAAAGTGATAACTTTGAGAATGATAAAAGTATTGCAGCATGCGATACCATGATAGAGAATCTTAATCATATCAGTGATACACTGGAGCAGGATACGATCATCAAATCGGACGATAAGGATAGCATAAAGGATACTCTGTCCGAAGTGATGGGGCGTGTAAATGATGAAATAAATTCCATTGTGGACAATTATAATGCGACCTATGAATCCTATGTAATCAGTGACGTTGAAAACGCTTCAAAAGATGATTTTTATGACGCTTATAATGCAGGTAAAAGTTATATATGGTATGCTCAAGATGGAAAATGTGCTTGGGGTATAGAATACGATACTGTTTGTTACATTTGTGACAGATATGGAAATGTTTTATATACGAATTAATAAATTTTAAATTTTAAAGGAGAAAATCTTATGAAATTTTATGTTAGTGGAAATAAAATAGCCGGTAAAAATAATAATTCTATTTTTGGCTGGAGTGCTGTCTGCAAAGATAGCGTTCTGGTTGAAAATAGTTGTGTTAATGGCACAGATATAGAATAATAAATACAAAGGAGACAGAGTGATGGAATTTACAGAACAGGAGAAAAAAGTATTAGCAGATAAGTATGAGACATTCAAGGAAGAAATAGAACTTGCTATGATACAGAATTGTATTGTGGAATGTGAATTGTATTCTCTTCTGGCGGAGATTATCCGGGGAACAAAGAGTGGAAAGAAAATTTCTTTAAGGGATGTAACTGCAAGAAAAAGAACGGAATTATCAAAGAATTTAGAAGGAGAAGCAGGTTTCCCGGATTTTGTTGTGCTGGAAAGGAAGAAAAGTCGAGATGCAGCTAAATATGGGTGCATAGAAGCAAAACGACCGTATGATAATATGGAGATAACAGAGCAGATAGAAGGACACCTTAATTCTTATGGAAAAGTGATTTATACAAATGGACTCGTATGGAAGTTTTATAAAGAGAAAAAAGAAAACGAAAAAGTTTATACTTTAGGAAGCATCAAGTCAAAGAATAAGCAGGCTATAATCTGGGAGCCGGTAGATAACTGGTATGAATTGATGAGCTTTTTAGAGGACTGGGATTGGAAATCATAAGATAGGGTTGTCATAGAACAAAATGCAAAAAGACAGGCATATCACAAAACGTATAGCTATTAGTGTGATATGCCTTTTCTAGTTCCCTAGAAGTTACTGTCATTCCATCCCCAGTCCTCAGTCGGAAAGTAAGCAACATAGATTCGCTTCTTCGGAATACCAAGCTCATTTTCTAAGAGCATGCAGACCTTCCTTGTCATAAGATTCATCTGTGGCTTGGTCGGATAGCCGTAGCATTTCACTTCTACATAAGCAATATCTTTGGTGCTTCCTAAAAAGCAAAGAGAAGCATTCCCCTCGAACCCGGTCATCACCCAGTTCTCACCTTTGCCGAGACAGTCTCTGGTGATGATGCAGAGCTCCTTGGACAGGGCATCTTTTTTGGCAATATCTAAAGTAGCAGTAGTTTTCATGTTAATAAATGGCATTGTTAGTCCTCCTTACAAATGGATAAGTTAATTGGCTCGTTATATAGGTGAGAGTGAAAAAGCTATGATTCATCAGAATATGGATGCTTGAAGCAAATGGTTAGAGGCACCTGGCATTTCGTACAATATCAGGCAACACCGGCATATGGATGTGACGGTGAGGTGCAGCTTGAACATGGATGTGAATCTGCACCGGTTGCCGTACGGTATTAGTATTGCGGTAGAAATGCCTGCTGCCCCTTACCGTTTTGCCTCGCATCCATATCTGATGAATCATAGAACCTTTCTCATCTCCTATAAAATACCTACCTCAAGTCTACTGTACCAATTCCATTCTGACAAGAAAAAGATTTGTATAATAACAACAAATCATATCAAGAGAATAGAATATAACCACAGTTTATAAATACTATGAGAAACTATAATGGTAAAATTTATTGAATTCTTCGGATAAATAAGCTATGATATAGGATAATGAGCATTACCATAATCAGTAGTTATGAAATTGGGATGCATGCAATAGGAAAAGAAAGAAGGATTTACCCATGAATTATAATGTTGGAGTAATTGCCGGTGACGGAATCGGACCGGAGATTGTAAGCGAAGCAAGAAAGGTGTTAGATGCCATTGGAGCAAAATTCGGACACACCTTTACATATGACGAGATACTGATGGGCGGTTGTTCTATCGATGCAACCGGTGTACCGCTGACCGATGATGCCATTGCGCATGCAAAAGCGGCAGATGCAGTTCTGATGGGTTCCATCGGAGGAAATACAGCAACATCCCCTTGGTACAAATTAGAGCCATCCCTTCGCCCGGAGGCAGGTCTTTTGAAATTAAGAAAAGCATTGAACCTTTTTGCTAACTTAAGACCGGCATACCTTTATGAAGAATTAAAGGAAGCATGTCCACTGCGTGATGATATTATCGGAGACGGATTTGACATGATGATTATGCGTGAGCTGACCGGCGGACTTTATTTTGGCGAGAGAAAGACAGAAGAAGTGGACGGTGTGATGACAGCAACCGATACTTTGACATATAACGAAAATGAAATCCGCAGAATTGCAAAACGTGGATTTGACATTGCCATGAAACGCCGCAGGAAAGTAACCAGCGTGGATAAGGCAAACGTACTGGATTCCTCCAGACTCTGGAGAAAGATTGTAGAAGAAGTAGCAAAGGACTATCCGGAAGTAACTTATGAGCATATGCTGGTAGATAACTGTGCCATGCAGTTGGTAAAAGACCCGAAGCAGTTCGATGTAATTTTAACTGAGAATATGTTTGGAGATATTTTATCCGATGAAGCAAGTATGGTAACCGGTTCCATCGGAATGTTATCCTCTGCAAGCTTAAATGATACGAAATTCGGTCTTTATGAGCCAAGCGGCGGTTCTGCACCGGATATCGCAGGAAAAGGAATTGCAAACCCGATTGCAACAATCTTAAGTGCAGCCATGATGTTAAGATATTCCTTTGATCTTGATAAAGAAGCAGATGCCATTGAAAATGCCGTAAAGAAGGTATTAAAGGCAGGCTATCGTACCATTGACATTATGCCACAGGAAGAAGCAAAGAAAGCAACCGTAACCCAGGTAGGAACAGCCAGAATGGGTGACTTAATCGTAGAGAATCTGTAAGAGATAAGAAATTTTCAGACAGAACAATAAAAAAGAGAGGAAGAACGAAGATGAAGAGTGATAATGTAAAAGCCGGAATGCAGCAGGCTCCGCACAGAAGTCTTTTTAACGCTTTGGGATTTACCGAAGAAGAAATGAAGAAACCAATGGTTGGTATCGTAAGTTCTTATAATGAAATCGTACCGGGCCATATGAATCTGGATAAAATTGTAAACGCTGTAAAATTAGGTGTTGCAGAAGCAGGTGGAGTACCGGTTGTATTCCCTGCTATCGCAGTTTGTGATGGAATTGCCATGGGACATATCGGTATGAAATATTCCCTGGTAACAAGAGACTTAATTGCAGATTCCACAGAGTGCATGGCATTAGCCCATCAGTTTGATGCGCTGGTTATGGTGCCAAACTGTGATAAGAACGTACCGGGACTTCTGATGGCAGCAGCAAGAATTAATGTACCTACCGTATTTGTTTCCGGTGGCCCGATGTTAGCTGGTCATGTAAAGGGACGTAAGAGAAGCTTATCTTCCATGTTTGAGGCAGTAGGTTCCTATGCAGCAGGTACAATGACAGAGGAAGAAGTAAGAGAGTACGAAGAGAAAGTATGTCCGACCTGTGGTTCCTGTTCCGGTATGTATACCGCAAACTCCATGAACTGTCTGACCGAGGCACTTGGTATGGGCTTACGTGGAAACGGAACTATTCCTGCCGTATATTCCGAGCGTATCAAATTAGCAAAACATGCCGGAATGGCAGTTATGGATATGTATCGGAAAGATATCCGTCCAAGAGATATTATGACAAAGGATGCGATTTTAAATGCACTGACCGTAGATATGGCGTTAGGCTGCTCTACCAACAGTATGCTTCACCTGCCTGCAATCGCACATGAAGTAGGATTTGACTTTGATATTTCCTTTGCAAATCCAATCAGTGAGAAGACTCCAAACCTCTGCCATTTAGCACCGGCAGGCCCGACCTATATGGAAGACTTAAATGAAGCCGGCGGCGTCTATGCTGTCATGAAAGAATTAGCAGATGCAGGACTTTTACATACAGACTGTATGACCGTAACCGGTAAGACCGTAGGTGAGAATATCAAAGATGCAGTGAATAAGAATCCGGAAGTTATCCGCCCAATTGATAATCCGTACAGCAAAACCGGTGGTCTTGCCGTATTAAAGGGAAATCTTGCTCCGGACGGCGGTGTTGTAAAACGTTCCGCAGTCGTAGAAGAGATGATGGTTCATGAAGGACCGGCAAGAGTATTTGACTGTGAGGAAGATGCCATTGCAGCAATCAAGGGTGGTAGAATTGTTGCCGGTGATGTAGTCGTGATCCGTTACGAAGGACCAAAAGGCGGCCCTGGTATGCGTGAGATGTTAAATCCGACTTCTGCAATCGCAGGAATGGGACTTGGTTCTTCCGTAGCATTGATTACAGACGGACGTTTCTCCGGCGCAAGCCGTGGAGCATCCATCGGCCATGTTTCACCGGAAGCAGCCGTAGGCGGACCAATCGCATTGGTAGAAGAAGGCGACATCATTAAGATTAACATTCCGGAAATGAAGTTAGAACTTGCAGTATCCGATGAAGAACTGGCAGCCCGTAAAGCAAAATGGCAGCCAAGAGAACCGAAGGTAACAACCGGATATCTGGCACGTTATGCTTCCATGGTTACTTCAGGAAACCGCGGTGCAATTTTACAGATTCCAGGTACCGGGGAAGAAAAATAAGAACCGGTAATCTGTAAATATACAGCAGAAAGATAAGTTGGAAAGAGAGGAAATTTCAATGCTCTTAACAGGTGCTGAAATCGTAATAGAATGTTTGAAAGAGCAGGGCGTGGATACGGTATTTGGTTATCCGGGCGGTGCAATTTTAAATGTATATGATGAGTTATATAAACATAGTAATGAAATAAAACATATTTTAACTTCCCATGAGCAGGGAGCTTCCCATGCGGCAGACGGATATGCAAGAAGTACCGGAAAAGTTGGTGTGTGCTTTGCCACCAGCGGACCGGGTGCAACTAATCTGGTAACCGGAATTGCAACCGCATATATGGATTCTGTTCCAATGGTAGCAATTACCTGTAATGTCAATGTGCCGCTTCTTGGCAAAGACAGTTTCCAGGAAATTGATATTGCAGGAATTACCATGCCGATTACCAAGCACAACTTTATTGTAAAAGATGTCAATGATCTGGCAGATACCATCCGCCGGGCATTCCGCATTGCAAAAAAAGGAAGACCGGGTCCTGTTCTTGTGGATATTCCAAAGGATGTCACTGCTAACAGGGCAGAATATAACGCACAGCGTATTGAACCGGTACTGCGTGTGACAGAAACCATCCGGGAGGAAGATTTAGAAGAAGCAGTTGCTTTGATTCAGAAAGCGAAAAAACCATATATCTTTGTGGGCGGCGGTGCCGTGATTTCCGACTGTTCGGATGAATTGAGAGAGTTTGTGGATAAGGTGGATGCACCGGTTTGTGATACCCTGATGGGAAAAGGTGCATTTAACGGAACCGATGAACGTTATACCGGAATGCTTGGAATGCATGGAACCAAGACTTCCAATCTTGGAGTCAGCGAATGCGATCTTCTGATTGCAGTAGGTGTCCGTTTCTCAGACCGTGTGCTTGGAAATGCTAAGAAATTTGCCTATCATGCAAAAATCTTACAGTTTGATGTGGATGCGGCAGAGATTAATAAAAATATCATGGTAACAAACAGCGTGATTGGTGATTTAAAGAAGATTCTTGCAAGAATCAATCCGATGTTATCTCCGATGGAGCATAAAGAGTGGATGGAGCACATCATGGAATACAAGAAAGAATATCCATTGAGCTATCATCCGGAAGGATTAAGCGGTCCGTTCGTAATCGAAGAAATCTATCGTCAGACCAACGGAGATGCTATCATGGTAACGGAGGTCGGACAGCATCAGATGTGGGCAGCACAGTATTATAAATACAAACAGCCGAGAACACTTCTGACATCCGGCGGACTTGGAACCATGGGTTATGGACTGGGGGCAGCAATCGGTGCGCAGATAGCAAATCCGGATAAACAGGTTATCAATATTGCCGGTGACGGATGTTTCCGTATGAATATGAATGAGATTGCAACAGCAGTCCGTCAGAAGCTTCCGTTAATCGAAGTTATCATCAATAACCATGTGCTTGGAATGGTAAGACAGTGGCAGACACTTTTCTATGAGAAGCATTATTCTGCAACTGTTTTAGACGATGGAGTAGATTTTGTAAAACTGGCAGAAGCCATGGGAGCAACGGGATATCGTGCAACCAGTCAGGCAGAATTTGTCGATATTTTGAAAAAAGCACTTGCAAGTAGTACACCAGTTGTTATAGACTGTATAATTGATAGTGATGATAAGGTGTGGCCAATGGTAGCACCGGGGGCAGCTATATCTGAGGTGTTTACCGAGGAAGATTTAAAATAATAAGCCATTACATATAGAAAGATATGTGTAAGAAGTGAGGAGGAATTAGAAAATGAGCAGAGTATATAATTTTTCTGCAGGTCCGGCAGTATTACCGGAAGAAGTTTTACAGGAAGCAGCAGATGAGATGTTAGACTACAGAGGATGTGGAATGTCCGTAATGGAGATGAGTCATCGTTCCAAAGTATATGACAACATCATCAAAGAGGCAGAAGCTGATTTAAGAGACTTAATGAATATCCCGGATAATTACAAGGTATTATTCTTACAGGGTGGAGCTTCCCAGCAGTTTGCTGCAATTCCAATGAACCTGATGAAAAATAAGAAAGCTGCATATATTGTAACTGGACAGTGGGCTAAGAAAGCTTACCAGGAAGCAAAAATGTATGGGGATGCAGTAGAAGTAGCCTCTTCAGCAGATAAGACCTTCTCTTATATTCCGGATTGTTCAGATCTGGATATTCCGGAAGATGCAGATTATGTATATATCTGTGAAAACAATACGATTTATGGAACCAAGTTCAAAGAACTTCCAAATACCAAAGGACATACACTTGTTGCAGACGTATCTTCCTGCTTCTTATCAGAACCGGTTGATGTAACCAAATACGGAGTAATCTACGGCGGCGTTCAGAAGAACGTTGGACCTGCAGGTGTTGTAATTGTAATCATTCGTGAAGACTTAATTACAGATGATGTTCTTCCGGGAACACCTACCATGTTAAAATACAAGACTCAGGCAGATGCAGATTCTCTTTACAATACACCACCATGCTACGGCATTTATATCTGTGGTAAAGTATTCAAATGGTTAAAGAAGATGGGCGGACTCGAAGTTATGAAACAGCGTAACGAAGAGAAAGCTAAGATTCTTTATGATTTCTTAGACCAGAGCAAGTTATTCAAGGGAACTGTAGTTCCAAAAGACCGTTCTCTTATGAACGTACCATTCGTTACCGGTGATGCTGACTTAGATGCAAAATTCGTCAAAGAAGCAACCGAAGCCGGTTTTGTAAACTTAAAGGGACACAGAACCGTTGGCGGTATGCGTGCCAGCATTTACAATGCAATGCCAAAAGAGGGTGTTGAGAAGCTGGTAGCATTTATGAAGAAGTTTGAGGAGGAGAACGCATAATGTTTAACTATACATGTTTAAATCCAATCGCTGGTGTAGGCTTAGACCTTTTGTCAGATGAATATAACAAAGTAGAAGATATCAAAGATGCACAGGCAGTCTTAGTAAGAAGTGCAGCAATGCATGATATGGAACTTCCAAAGACTTTGGAAGTTGTTGCAAGAGCCGGTGCAGGTGTAA
>ERZ773108.1982-NODE-1982-length-18780-cov-11.144299_pt1 | contig 18780 bp, 22 predicted proteins | sample MGYA00580570_ERZ773108 | MGnify/ENA primary metagenome ERZ773108 (study PRJEB29015, sample SAMEA2737840) | human gut metagenome | biome: human gut; feature: human-associated habitat; material: faeces | place: China | collected 2012 ...
GGCGCTGTTGACCGTGGGGACCGTCGGCAACGCCGCCGCACGGGCCGCCGGACGCGCTGCCGCGGAAGGCGTGAGCGTCGCGCATTACGACCTGCGGTTCGTGAAACCGCTGGATGAAGCGTTGCTGGACGAAGTGGGGCGTAAGTTCCGCCGTGTGGTCACGGTCGAGGACGGTTCGCTGCGCGGAGGCGTCGGCGAAGCCGTCGCGGCGTTCTTCAACGGCCGCGGCTACGACGTGCGGGTGCAGCGGCTCGGCATCGGCGACGAGTGGGTCGAACACGGCACGCCCGGGCAGTTGTACGCCCTGTGCGGCTACGACGAGGAGGGCATTCTGCGCGCCCTGCTCGATACCCGCGCGTAAATTTTCCGCAACGCATTTTTTCGGCACAAATTCTGTGTGATGGCTTCCCAAAACGACCGGGAAATGAAAATCGTCATTTTATTGCTTGCTGCCGCCCTTTTGATTCTGGGTGCGGTGGCTGTCGCGGCGGCTTCGGACCGCACCGACCGCATGCCTGTCGCCGTGTTCGACCTGCGGCGTTATATGGGAACATGGTATGAGATCGCCCGCTACGATCATTCGTTCGAACGGCGGCTGGCGGGTGTGCAGGCGCACTACGAATTGCTGTCCGACGGTCGGGTGACCGTCGAGAACAGCGGCGTCGACTATCGTTCGGACCGTCGCAAACGGGCGCGCGGCAAAGCCCGCGCCACGGCGATGCCGGGGCGTTTGCGGGTCTCGTTTTTCTGGTTTTTCTATTCGGATTACAACGTGCTGGAACTCGGCCCCGATTACGACTGGGCGCTGGTGGGCGGCGGTTCGTCGAAATACCTCTGGATTCTCTCGCGCACACCCCGTCTGCCGAGCCGTACGCTCAACCACATCCTGCGGCTGGCCGAAGCGCGGGGCTACCGCACCGGGAAACTGTTGTTCGTGGATCAGGGGCAGGGAATTTCGCCGCCTTTGCCGTAAAGGCATTTGTCAGAGCATGAACACCCAGTCGTCGCCTTTCGAGAGGGCCGGGTCCAGGCGGAAGCCTTCCCATTCGAACGACCGGAGCGTCGCGGGATCGGCGATGCGGTTTTTCAGGATATGCCGCGTCATCTCTCCGCGGCACATTTTCGTATAGACCACGACGGTTTTCAGCCGGTCGCCCTCGCGGATGCGGAATTCGGGCGTGATGACCCGCGCTTCGCGGCAGACGCGTTTCCAGTCGAACAGCCGCTTCATCTCTCCGCTCGCCAGGTTGACCAGGATGCCGTCGTCGGCGTGAATCCGGCCCAGCAGGTCGTCGGTCAGCCGGCTTTGCCAGTAGGAAAACATCGTTTCGTCGCCGCGGCCGGGCAGTACGGCGTCGCCTTCGAGCCGGTAGGTGCGGATGGCGTCCAGCGGGCGGAGCAGTCCGTAGAGGAACGAGGTGATGTTGAGGTGCCGTTGGGCGTATTCGAAATCGGCGTCGGTGAAACTCGCCGGGTCGATGCGTTTGAAGACGATTCCCGTGTAGGCCGTAAGGGCTGGGATCGCCGCGTCGTCGTCGCCGTGGAAGCGGCCGTAGCGCAGGCGGTTTTCGGCGGCGATACGGCGGTTGACGCGCAGGAGCCGGGCCAGTTCGTCGGCCGGGAGCGTCGCCAGCCCGGCGGCCAGTTCGGAGGCCTCGCTGCGGTAGGCGGGCCGGGTCGTGCGGGGCGTCGGGACGGAACTGCGCTCCGTCATCGTCTTGGCGCAGGAGAGAAGCAGCTGCATGGCGTTCGGGCGTTAAGCTACGGAGCAGGGGATGCCGAGCGCTTCGACGCGCGCGGCGATGGCCTGCAACTCCTCTTTGGTGACTTTTTCGAGCGTCGGGCAGGGGGTGTCGCGGTCGAGCGAGTAGACCATCACCTGCCGCGGGCGGATTTCGGCGACGAGCCGGAGCCAGGCCGAGACTTCCTCTTCGGTGGTGTTGTCGACGGGCTGTCCGCCGCACTCCCCGCGCAGGAACATCGTTTGCAGAATCATGCGCCCGTCGAAGCGTTTCATCGCTTCGACGATGCCCCGCACCGTGTAGGACGCGCTTTGCGGGTTGTTCATCCGCCGCACCGTCGCGTCGAACGCCGAATCGAGTTTGAGGATGTTGTTGTCCACGCGCAGCAGGGCGCGGCGGACGCTGTCGCGGTGGATCTGCGTGGCGTTGGAGAGCACCGAGACCTTCGCCGCGGGGCACAGCGCGTCGCGCAGGGCGATCGTGTCGCCGATGACGGCTTCGAAATCGGGGTGCATGGTCGGTTCGCCGTTGCCGGCGAAGGTGATCACGTCGGGCGGCGTGGAGTCGGCCACCATGCGCCGCAGGGTGGCTTCGAGCTGCGTGCGCACGTCCTCGCGGCTGTTGAAGCGTCGTCCGCCCGGGTGCTCGGCATTCCAGCCGCACTCGCAGTAGATGCAGTCGAACGAGCAGAGTTTCGAGGAGAGCGGGAGCAGGTTGACTCCCAGCGAAAGGCCCAGTCGCCGCGAATGCACCGGGCCGAAGATAATGTCGTGAAATAGCGCTGTCATGGTGCGAAATTAAGAATTAAGAATTAGGAATTCAAAATTAATTCCTAATTTTACCAAAATACCGTTTTATGAAATTCAAATTCGGACTTTTGCCGCGCGTCGTGCTGGCCATTGCGCTGGGCGTCGCCTGCGGATTCTTCCTCCCCGGCTGGGCGACGCGCATCGCGCTGACCTTCAATGCGATTTTCGGGCAGTTTCTGGGATTCGCCATTCCGCTGCTGATTCTCGGGCTGGTGGCTCCGGGCATCGCCGATCTGGGCCGGAACGCCGGGCGTCTGCTGGCCCTGACCGCCGCGCTGGCCTATGCCTTCACGCTCTTTTCGGGGTTCGGGACCTATCTGACGGGGCGGCTTCTCTTTCCGGCGCTGCTCGAAGGCTCCGCCGCCGTATTGCCCGAGGAAGGGGCGGCCCTTGCGCCCTATTTCACGGTCGAAATGCCTCCCGTGATGGGTGTGATGTCGGCGCTGGTCCTCGCCTTCGTGCTGGGGCTGGGCATGGCCTATATCCGTTCGGTGACGCTCAAGGCGGCGATGGACGATTTCAAGCGGATCATCGAGCTGGTGATTCTGCGCGTCATCATTCCGCTGCTGCCCTTCTACATTTTCGGCATCTTTCTGTCGATGACCCAGTCGGGGCAGGTGGCCGGGGTGCTGGACGTCTTCGTGAAACTGATCGCGGTGATCTTCTGCATGACGGTCGTGCTGCTTCTCGTGCAGTTCTCCGTCGCGGGGCTTGCGGCGCGTAAAAATCCGCTGAAGATGCTCCGCACGATGCTCACCGCCTACATGACGGCCCTCGGAACGCAGTCGTCCGCCGCGACGATCCCCGTGACGCTGGCCCAGACCGTGAAGCTCGGCGTGCGGCCCGAACTGGCGTCGTTCGTCGTGCCGCTGTGCGCCACGATCCACCTCTCGGGTTCGATGATGAAGATCACGGCCTGTGCGCTGGCCGTGTCGATGATCGCCGAGCTGGATATTCCGGCGTCGACCTTCGCGGGGTTCATCCTGCTGCTGGCCGTGACGATGGTGGCGGCTCCGGGCGTGCCGGGAGGGGCGATCATGGCGGCGCTGGGACTGTTGGAGTCGATGCTCGGTTTCGACGAGACCCTCGCGGGGCTGATGATCGCCACCTACATCGCCATGGACAGCTTCGGAACGGCGACCAACGTGACGGGCGACGGCGCCGTGGCGGTGATCGTCGATGCGATCGACCGGCGGCGTTGAAAAACTCCGTTCCCGGGCCGCCGTCGGCGGCCCTTTTCCTTATTTAGAACTGAAATAAGTATAAATAGGTATAAATTTGAAAATTTGCATCCAATGTATTGTTAATCATATAGTTGTGTTTTTGTGTCTTTGTTTCGAGTAACAAACTGGTAACAAAAATATCTAATTTTGACGATTTTTTCACAAATATAAGATATTAATACATAGATTCTTATAAATCCTCAATCTTGACTGGTCGGGGATTTTTTTGTTGCAATTTTTTAATCAAAAGCAAAAACCGATGATATAATCTATAAACAAACAAGAAATCAGTAGAATAATATTATTAAATAATTTTAAAAATAAAATAGTTATGGCACATGTTACATTGAGAAATGAATTGCAACAAATCAAACAATTGTTGTTGTTGAACAACAAAACCGTATTGACACCCGACGAAGTATCGTTGATGTACGGATTGAGTAAAGACTACTTGTATCACCTGACCAGTGAACGGGTGATTCCGTTTCATAAACCGAACGGCAAAAAAATCTTCTTCGACAAGGAGGAGGTAGAGAATTGGTTGTTGCAGAACCGACAGGATACCGTCGAAGAAACACAGCAAAAAGCAACGTTGTACAATTTGAAAAATAAGGGAGGAGTACGATGACGAATATATATTATAAATCAACGTATCGAACGACCATGACGAACAACATCAATATCATGCAGTGGATTTGTACCGGGAATTACTCGATGACCTCCGACGAATCCGTTGCACATATTAATATTGTTTTTAATACAAAATATTTGTTTGAATCATGTTCGATACTATCAATATAAACCTTCGATCAATTGATACCCAACAATTGAATTTTGTCAAGACGGTTACTCGTGATCTGAATGTCGATACAACCACATCCCGATATGGAACCACATATACCTCCCATATTGACAACCTGACTATCCGAACAACAACGCAAGGAGTATCTATTGGCAACGGCAGTCTTTGCAAGTTTCTTCACGGGAACAATATTGTCAACTTTACGAGGACTGACACCCGACTTGCATTTGAAAAATTGTCCGACACGTTGCATATCTCGTTGAACAATGCAACCGTTTCCCGGATGGATGTTGCATACAATTTCGATGTTACCTATCCTCCGGAATCTTATTTCTATCACTTGGGGAACTTACCTTACTACAAACGTTTGGAACAGATGTTCTACAAGGGGGTCGAAGGATTGTATTACAGTTCGATCTCCGACAAAAAACAATTGGTGTTCTACGACAAGATCAAAGAAACGACCAATCGCAAAGATTACGTTCCACCGGAATATCAAAACAAAAATTTATTGCGGTATGAACTTCGTTTGAAAAATCGCATCAAACAAATTTTCAAAGTGAACAAGGTGACTGTTCCGATGTTGTATGATGTACAGTTCTACAATCGAATTGTCGATTATTGGAAATCGGTATACCAAAATATTGTCAAAGTCAACGAATACGAGATCGATATTGCCGATTGCAAAGGGATTAGAGACTTGAACAAAATCGGAATATTATTGTTGGTCGAACAACAGGGAGGGATGAACGAGTTCTTCAAAAAATTGGATCAACAATACAACACAGGGAGACTGGATAAACGACAACGTTCGGAAATCAAACGTCAAACCAAGGAATTGATGCAAAACAAATCGATAGGAGTAGTCCGTAGTCCTCTTATCGAGGAGTTGAATACACTCGTTGAGGGGGTGTAAAAAATATACAATCACAAGAAAAACCGAGAAAAATCATCATTTTTTGACGAATTTTTCTCGGTTTTTCGAGTATTGTTATAATCTATATGAACATAATCTCGTGGGATTACCACCCATATATCCTCTGAGAGTCATTATTGATTTGATGATCTAAATTGATGACGGTATAAAAGATAATTCTCTGATTTTTAATACGGGTTTTTGAGTATTGCTATTTGTATAACCTACTGTTGTCCCTTGTGAAAAATTGAATGTATTATAATATGTCGTTGTAGGACCGCCAGGGGACGTCATTTGACTAGAATCATTCGTCCAATATTCTCCGGATATTTGTAACCCATCATAATTTGAAATTATTTCATTAAGGAACGATAATTGACCATGAATTAATTTTGCATCATCTAATGATAGACCATTGCTATCCCAAATTCCTATTGGTTGTTGCGATAATTCGATAGCAAACGATTGATAGCCGTTATCATTCGATTTGTATATTATTGAATTTTTCCAAATGTCACCTATTTGAAACTGTATAATATTTTCACCGTCAACAAATAGACAATCATTGTCTTTGGTATAGATCGTTGGTATTTGTTGTTCATAAATGTATCGAGTATTGCAATCTTTACAATTGAGGTCGTTTAAATTTTCATTAAACTTAATATCAATTGTTGTGATTGGATTATTACTGCAATTCAAAGAAACAAGATTTGGGAAATTCTTGATTTCTGCAATTGATGAGATTTCCAAACCTCTGCAATCGATGGACGTTATTTCATTTGCTTCTGATTGACTGATAGAACCATCCCCGTCTTTGTCAAAATTATCAAGGAGGTATTTTTTAAATTTTGAATCTTGGAAAGAGATCAAACTTTTATCTACCATTACCATAAACGAGAACAAGATAAAACTCTTGGAGTCTGTCCCCATTGCAGTAATTGCAATTTTCCCACTCTCTTCTGCAAAAGTATTCTCTTGGGAAGGTGCAATAACAGTCATTATATCACCAAGAACAGAAACTTTCCATCCGTCAGGTTTCGAGATTGAAATTTTGGCAATATTGTTCTGTGCGATATCAAACGTTCTTGTTTCCCCGTATTCGAATGATTGTTCTACCGAAACTCCTATTACCGTGAAAGATACACTTTTGGATAAGGGAATGGATACCGTTTTTCCATCGGTGAATGTAAAATACACGAAATTATCGTCATAACGGACATTGTTGAAGAAAGAACTACCGTCAACCCCATCTTTACCGTCTGTTCCATCCTGTCCGATTGCTTTTACATCTTCTCCGTTTGCATCTTTCAGTCTTTGAACACCATTCCCCATGTCGATTGTCCAATATCCTTCGGAATCGATACCTAAAATCGGAGTAATACCATCTTTGCCGTTTTCTCCGTCAGAACCATCCTTACCATCGGTTCCATTCAAGGATTCCAGCCATTCTTCGATGGTTCCGGAATATCCTTTCTCGACTGCCAGTTCGTATGCAGATTTGCCATTCGATCCTTTCAATGATTCCAACCACTTGTCCAATGTCCCCTCATATCCTTTTTCAACAGCAAGTTCATATGCAGATTTGCCGTTCGACCCATTGGTTCCATTCAAGGACAACAGCCATTCTCCCAATGTTCCTGTATATCCTTTCTCTACTGCAAGTTCATATGCAGATTTCCCATCGGAACCATTCTGACCATCTGAACCTTTCAATAATTCCAACCACTCTTCCAATGTCCCCTTATAACCTTTTTCAACTGCAAGATCATATGCAGTTTTACCATCTACTCCGGAAACTTTCAGTTTGTTTCCATCGTTATCCAACAACCAAGTCTTGTTTCCATTGGTTGTGATTGTCCAATAATAGATACCTTCGTAGATGTCAATACCGATAATAGGGGAATCTTTGCCATCGATTCCATCCTTGCCATGTTTAATGGTAATGGTATTCCCTTTTGCAAAAGTGATTGTATATCCACTCTTGTCTGCAAGTTCTTCTATTTTGACAATGTAATCCCTTGCATTGATTGCATCGACAATACTCTGAATCGAACCGATGTCCGAGTTCATGGTTTGTACCGTTTTCTCCAAGGATGCAATCCGATCTTTCAGATCATTGACATTTTGCCACAGTTTACTGTCGTCATACTCATCACTGCAACTTGCAAACAGCAATGTAGCAATACACAATACCGATAGAATTTTTTTCATAGCAACTATTGTTTGAATTGGTTGAACATTCAAATTGTAGTTACCATTCAACTCCCAAATGGTGGATTCAATCAAAAAAGAAAGTGTGGAGTTATTTGTTTATCTGACAGGAGGTTCTGACAAAACCCGAATACAAATAAACAATACCCCACACCTGAATAGTATATATCCGAACGATACATAGCTATACAAGTGATGAGTGCCATTGTTATCCTTGTATTCTTGAAAACTGTCAGATTTCCTGTCAAGGATAAAAGCAAAACACTTTCATCAATAATATGTTGTTCCCACGGGAACACCACAAAGGTATAAAAATGTTTGCTAATATCAATACACTCAACGGGGTATTGCCGAACAAATTTAACCCGAATATTCCAAAAAATCACTATTTTACTTTCAGTATCTTCTCTGTATGTTTCCGGTTTTTCGTTCGATAAATACAAAAAACGAATCTACCTATGGATTTTCCTACTTACAAAGTCACCGAACGAACTTATCGATACGGAGTTCGTATCCCCGATTCCAATTTCTTCGATTATCTGGTCAGTACCTATGATCTCATCGTCGATAAAGATGGCAAAATCTCCCCCTACGACACCTTACGAATTACGAAGATAGATTGTTCCCACCGAGGGATCGAGTCGTTTGCAGGGATCGAATCGTTCCCGAATCTGACCTATTTGAATTGCGGATGGAATCCCGTCAAAAAACTCGAATTACGGAATCACTATAAACTGAATTATTTGTTTTGTCCCGGATGTGAATTGTCCCACCTCGATGTCATGTTGTGTCATTTCCTTACGGTTCTGAATTGCAGGTTCAATCGTCTCCGAACTTTGAATCTCGACTATTGTTATTCCCTACGATTTTTGTCGTGTTGCAACAATTTACTTAAAACACTCGATGTCACACCTTGTTCCGACTCGATACGGGTCAACTGTAACGACAATCCCGGTCTTTTTGAGATAATACACCAGGTTCAACAAAGATCAATATAGGACAGGGATGCTATTGACTGCTTCTCGTTTCGTTTTGTCAACGACCTTTGCATATTGCATGGTGGTTCCGATATCGGTATGTCCCAATATCTCCTTGACGGTATAGATGTCAACCCCGGAATTCAGCAACAGAGTTGCGCAGGTGTGTCTTCCGTGGTGGAAAGTGATAGGCTACGCAAGGAAAAGCAGACAGAAGAAGATTAAACGTAAACCGTTTGAAATGAGCATTGTTTCAGTATTTTGCCAAATTGAGAAAATGCAAATGACAACGTAATATTGAGGTTGTTCAGTTACCAGACCGTTAGCCGGGCAGTTACCGGAACAAGAACAGGTAACGGAAAGCAATGAAAAGAAATCCTCACCGTTTTGTTTGCACTCATACACAGTATTTTGCATATCAAGGAACGCTTATATGGCAAGTAAATTTGCACTTAAAAAATATAAGCGTATGAAAGTAGAAAAATTCAAGGTGCTGCTCTACCTCAAAAAGAGCGGACTGGACAAGTCGGGCAAGGCTCCGATAATGGGAAGGATTACGGTGAACCGCACGATGGCTCAGTTCGGATGCAAGCTGTCCTGCACTCCCGAATTGTGGAATTCTCGTGAAAGCCGTCTGAACGGCAAGAGCCGCGAGGCGGTGGAGACCAATGCCAAGATTGACAAACTGCTGTTGGCAGTAAACATGGCATTCGACAATCTTGTGGAGCGCAAGATTGATTTCGATGCCACCGATGTGAAAGACCTTTTTCAAGGCAGCATGGAAACACAGATGACGCTCATGAAAATGACCGATGTTGTTTGTGATGACATCAAGTCGCGTATCGGCATAGACCGTGCCAAAAGTACTTATCCCGGCTATCACTATATGCGGCTGGCACTCGGAGAGTTCATCAAGCATCAGTACAAGGTCAAGGATTTGGCTTTCGGGCAACTGACGGAACAATTCATCCACGACTATCAGACATTTGTCACGGAAGAAAAAGGACAGGCAATCGATACCGCCAGACATTATCTTGCCATACTGAAGAAGATTTGCCGTCTGGCTTATAAAGAGGGATATGCCGATAAAATCCACTTCCAACATTTCACCCTGCCGAAGAAAACGGAAACGACTCCACGGGCATTGAGCTGTGAATCGTTCGAGAAAATCCGTGACGTGGAAATACCTGCATACCGCAAATCCCATATGCTGGCAAGGGATATGTTTCTTTTTGGATGTTACACAGGTGTATCTTATGCGGATGTCGTTTCGATTACCCATGCTAATTTGCAGACAGACGGGGACGGGGCATTATGGCTGAAATACCGCAGAAAGAAAAACGAACTCCGTGCCAGTGTAAAACTATTGCCCGAAGCAATTGCACTTATCAATAAGTATAACAGTGAGGACAGAGAAACCTTGTTCCCTTTACTTCGCTGGCCCAATCTTAGAAGGCACATGAAAGCGTTGGCGGCACTGGCAGGCATCAAGGATGACTTGTGCTATCATCAGGCAAGACATAGTTTTGCCTCGCTGATTACGCTCGAAGCTGGTGTGCCGATTGAGACCATCAGTAGGATGTTGGGGCATTCCGATATTTCCACCACTCAGGTGTACGCCCGTGTCAGTCCGAAAAAACTCTTTGAGGACATGGACAGGTTCATCAAAGCTACCGAGGATTTCAAACTTACCCTTTAATACGGCAAACGATATGCGAAGTACATTTTCACTATTACCCTATATCAACCGCAGCAAGGTAAAGGCTGACGGTACGACCGCCGTTCTCTGCCGCATAACCATTGACGGGAAACAGACTGTCATAAGCACAAGTATCTATTGCCGTCCCGAAGATTGGAATGGCAAGAAGAACGAGATAAAGTCCACAAGGGAAAACAACCGCTTGCAGGAATATCTCCGGATCATTTCAGAAGCATACGAGGAAATACTGAAATCGCAAGGTGTAGTCAGTGCAGAGATGTTGAAGAGCTACATCACCCAAAACAACATTCATCCGACTACCCTCCTGCAAATGGGAGAATGGGAACGGGAGCGGTTAAAGAAACACTCCGAGGAAATAGATTCAACCTCCTCCTATCGAAGTTCAATGTATTACCAGAAGTACCTGACAGACTATATTGTGTCATCGGGTAAAAAGGACATCTGTTTTGAAGAAGTTACAGAGGACTTCGGCAAATCTTATAAGGCATATCTGAAAAGATGCAAGAACTTCGGGGCATCTCAGACCAACCATTGTCTGCGATGGTTGAACCGCCTGTTGTATCTGGCGGTCGATAAGGAGATAATCCGAGTGAATCCCTGCGAGGAGTTGGAATATGAAACCAAACCGGAGGCAAAGCACAGATACATCAGCCGCGATGAGTTCAAGAAGATACTTTCCACCCCGATGTATGACAACAGGCTGGAGTTGGCGAGACGGGCTTTCATATTCTCCTGCCTGACAGGATTGGCGTATGTGGATATACAGTTGTTGCATCCCCACCACATCGGGATGAATGCGGAGGGCAGACGGTATATCCGTATCAACCGCAAGAAGACAAAGGTGGAAGCGTTCATACCCCTGCATCCCATAGCGGAACAGATATTGTCGCTGTACAACACGGTCAATGACGAACAGCCCGTATTTCCGCTTCCTAACCGTGACGCCTTGTGGTTTGAAATTCATGAGTTAGGTGTAATCATAGGCAAAGAGGATAACTTGTCCTACCACCAAAGCCGACATAGTTTCGGAACTTTCCTTATTTCAGCGGATATACCGATAGAGAGTATCGCCAAGATGATGGGGCACTCCAATATTCGGACGACACAGGGATATGCACGTATAACCGATGACAAAATCTCAAAGGATATGGACAAACTGATGGAACGCCGGAAGAAACAATCTACCGGCGAAAAGACAAACAAAAGTAACTAAACAATGTCAATGCAATATATTATGGATAGAGGTATAATCACAATCAGTGAAGCGGGTATGGTCACTATTCCGACCGCACCCGTATGGATGACACAATTCGAAATCGCCGACCTGTTTGGAGTATTCTCTTGTGACATTCGTAAAGCGATTCATGCTATATATAGGAATAAGGAGTTAAACGAATGTGATACGATAAAATATATCAAGCAACCAGATGGTATCAGTTATGATGTTTATAATCTTGAAATGGTTATAGCCATTGCATTCAGGATATGCAGTAGAGAAAGTATCTTGTTCAGACGGTTTGTGATAAATGAAATCTACGCCACCAAGAAAGAGAACTCAATAACATTGTTTGTATCTTGTGGCAGAGGAAGCAACCTATGGTATAGTTGAGGTTCATCCCATCAGTCACCTGTTCCCGATGCTCGTATGCAAAGGTAGCGCATGGCACTGATGGCAGTGGCAAGGTCAGGCGGCAAAGCCGTTTCGGGCAGAATCTTCCTCCTGCGGAGCGTATTCAGCCCGAAAACCTTGCCTCTGCCGACCATACGCTCGAAAGGCATCCGGCAACGGAAACAAGCGACTGACGGGAAATCAGAAGACAAAGAAAAGGAACGGCTAACAGACGAAGCGGAATCTTGATGCTTCATCCGTAAACCGTTCCTTTTTCTTTTTGCTGTCAAGTCCATTACTACCGCAAATTATAGGGCAGACGGCAAACTGCACTCTTTCAAGAAAATCAGATTGCCTTCTGTCGGTAGGCGGAGCGGTAGCCGTCAGTTAGCATCTTCTCTATGTCGGATTCACGGTAGAGGGTTTTGCCACCTAATTGGATATAGGCTATCCGTCCTTCGTTGCGGTAGTCTTGAAGTGTTCTTCGACTTACCTTCAACCGTGCTGAAACCTCCTTGTCGGTAAAGAAACGTTCTCCGCCCAATGTCGGGCGGTAGTTGGCGGTCAGGCGCTCGTAGTTGTCCAGCAGACGGTCAAGGCTGCCCATGAAGTGGATTATCCACTCGTTGTCTTTGTTAATCAATTCGTTCATGTTACTTTGAATTTAGTGGGTATTGTTATTATACTTTATTTATTGCACTGAGATTATATCGTCCGTCCTTTGAATCTCGCTTCTTTTCGTCTATCCTCCACAACGGAAACGATACGCTGCACATCTTCGGGACGGTAATACGTCTTATGGTTTATTTGTGAGTAGGCAAGCGTACCGTTGTCCCGCAGAGTCTGTAACGTGCGAGGACTGATGTTCAGCATCCGGCACACGTCCTGATTGTCCATCCACTCACTTATTCTCTTTTCGCCGTGCCGTTGGCAGATTGCTTCCATACGGTGGACGAAGCGGTCGAACTTGGCGACCATCGCCTCAAAGGTCTTTCTTTCGATAGATACGATTTCCATATACATTCTTCTTTGCTGTTATTGTTTCTTTTGCCGCAAAGGAATATATAATCAGTTATCCGACAATGGATTTTCTAAAAGTGGAAGCATGTGGCACCGGTATGGCATAGGTTGTCCGGGGTACTATTTATCGTTATCATCTTAATTGGGGATTTTAGCAAGAATGCCAAGAACAAAATAAGGGCTTAATTCAAATTTACCCGTAAATACATCTTTGTTCTTCCTGTGATTCATATCCGGCAAATCGAAGAAGTCTGCACCATTGTTCATACCGCCATAAGGCAAAACTACACAAAATTGCCTAACAGAATCCAAGTCCTTGACTGCCTGAACTAAAGCCTCTTACTTTGCTCCCGACAAACGGTCAACTATGCGCATACAGACCAACAAGTATTCACTTTAACAAGAAACAACAATGAGCAAGAAATTCAAAAACATTGAGAACGATGAAGCGTTCAAGAACTTCAAGTTGGAAGACTATATGCCTTCCATGCCCAAACACGAACCGGAAGAGAGTTCTTCCGTAACAGAACAAGAACCTGTTGTGGAAGCGGGCAATCTCTTTCCTGTATTGGACGAGCCGGAAACAAGCGAGGGATCAGACAACGAGACAAAGAGAATAGAGGCGGATAACGTTAGCGTGGAACGGACAATCGCCAGACGTATCAGCAGCAAACAGCGCAGACTGTCATTGGACGAATACCGTGCCACCTTTCTGCGGGTACCCAAGATTGCCGACCGCAAGCCCGTGTTCGTCAGTGGGGAGGTCCGTGATAGGCTGGACGAAATCGTGCGCCGCCTCGGTGGACGTGGCATGAGTGTATCAGGGCTTATCGAGAACCTCGCCCGTCAGCACATGGAAGCCTACAGAGAATACATCGAGCAATGGCGTAAATTGTAGGAATTAAGACGAGACTAACCGGGTACTTTTAGGGCATCTTTCAGAGTTGCTCTAAATCACTTGTAACGATGTTTGGATGGGCAAGTTTATGTTTCGGGCAGACCGAAACCACTTGCCCCGCTCCAAACATCGCAGGGAAGGCACATCCCGTTGGTCTATCTACTGTATAACTACTATAATCAGTAATCAAATCAAGAAACAGAAAATCATGGACAACGAAAAAAGGAAGAATAATGTAAAAGGCAACAGACGGGAGCGAGCCAACAAGGGAGGCCGTCCCGTCAAAGGAGCCACCGAGAAACTGAAATACCGTGTTACGGTGAAAATGGCAACAGAGGACTACTACCTATTGAAATCCAAAGCAAAGTCGGCAGGTGTTTCTGCCAGTGAATTCATTCGTGGTTGCATTACAGAAGGCGGTGTGAAAGAACGGATATCGAAAGAGCATGGCGAACTTATCCGCAAACTCTGCGGTATGGCGAACAATCTGAATCAACTGGCACGAAAGGCGAATGCCGAGGGGTATGCTTCCGTATTTGTTACTTGCCGCGCACTGATGATAGAGATAGACAATCTTGTAAACCGGATACGCCTATGATAGCAAAAATCATGAAAGGTTCGGACTTCAAGGGTGTGGTTTATTACATTCTGAACGATGAGAAAGATACTCAAATCATAGATTCTGACGGCTTGTTTCTGGAAAATAACGACACGATAGTACAAGGATTTATCGGGCAAGCACAAATGAATCCGAGGGTAACAAAGGTTGTCGGGCATATCGCATTGAGTTTTTCTAAGGAAGATGCGCCACGACTGAACAACGTAGTCATGGCGCAGATTGCCCGTGAGTATATGGAACGGATGGGTATCAAGAACACACAGTATATCATCGGGCGGCACTTTGACAAGGAGCATCCGCATGTGCATATTGCGTTCAACCGCATCGACAATACTGGCAAGACCATATCCGACAGGAACGACCGCTTCCGCAGCGAGCGTATCTGTAAGGAACTTACCAAGATGTACGGGCTTCATTTTGCCAATGACAAGGAGCAAGTGAAGACAGACCGATTGCGTGAGCCGGATAAGACGAGGTATGAGTTGTACCAAATCTTGAAGACGGAGGTCAGCAGATGCAAGGTTTGGAATACCCTGCTTGAAAGATTAGAACGGCAAGGCGTAGATGTGCTGTTCAAATATAAGGGACAGACGACTGAAATTCAAGGTGTCATCTTTACGATGAACGGCTATCGTTTCAATGGTTCAAAGGTGGACAGGCAATTCAGCTACTCCAAGATTGATGCGGCATTGAACCGCAACAATTACGGGGAGTGGAAGATGCAAACTCAATCGCAGACTAATCCGGAAGAAATAAGCCCGACTTCAAGTGTCGGCGGCGAACTTATCAATGGCTCATTAGGCTTGTTCACACCAACCAATATGCCGGAGGAGCAACAACCTTACGACCCGTATCTGAAAAACAAGAAAAAGAAGAAACAACGTAAAATCAACTGGTAATCATGGCAGACAACAATGTATTCATCCTCTTTGAGGAAATCAAGACCGCCTTAAAAGGCATAAATGGCAAGCTGGAAGCATTGCCCAAGGTGGCAGGACAACAACCACAAATAGAAAATAATGAACCGGATTTATCTCCAATTAAGGAGGCTATTGTGGAAACGGCAAAAGCTCAGTCTGGAGAAATTAAGGGCTTGTTGGATAAGCACTGGAAGGCTTACGCACAGATTTCCATCCTGATACTGCATCACCTTGATACAATCAAGAAGTCGCAGGATGAACAAGGTGTGCAACAAGAGCCACAACCGCAGGAGCATATCCACCGGCATAATTTTGACATCAAGTCAAGCAAGGCTTTTTCTTTCGTTGTGGGATTGGGTGTGGCATGTGCCTTATCCCTGTGTGGCAATATCTTGCAATGGCAGTCCAATAGGAAGTATTCCGATGATGCGTTGAGGTTCCGTGCTATCCGCTCTTGGGGTGGATGTGATGCCAATGATTTGCTTTGGTTGAACAAGGTGTTTGACATCCACCGAGACGAGAAGGCCATTGAGTGGATACGGAAGCAGGCTGATGGGTATGAAACATCCCTGAAAGCGGTTTCCGACAGCCTGATGCAGGAGAGTATCAAATCAAAATCCGATTGATATGGCATCGGTAAAGGTCAAGTTTCGTTCCTCCACCGTGAACGGCAGGGAGGGTACACTCTACTATCAGGTCATTCACAACCGTGTGGTAAGACAGATAAACACCGAGTATAAACTTTTCGTTTCGGAATGGGACTGCCATTCCGAAACCATTGTCTTGCATCATCTATCTACTGAACAAGAGCGGAACAACTATCTGCTTTCAATCGGTTCACGCATCACGTGGGACAAGGACAGGCTGAACAAGATTATACATGCGTTATCCCAATCCGGCATATTTGTAACGGATGATATAGTCATACACTTTCATGACAACAGGCAGGAACAGTCGTTTAACGCTTACATCAGCCAGCAGATAGCGAGACTGAAACGCTTGGGAAAGATACGCACCTCGGAAACCTATACAGCCGCCCTCAGAAGTTTCAGTAGCTTTATGAATGATAAGGAGGTCTTGTTTGACCAGCTTAACGCAGATTTGTTTGCAGAGTACGAGGCTTATCTAAAAAGCAGGGGAAATACGCCCAATACCATATCCTTTTATATGCGTATCCTGAAAGCGGTTTATAACCGTGCGGTGGAAGCCGGATTGACCGAGCAACGGCATCCGTTCAAGTCCGTTTATACAGGAGTGGAGAAAACCATGAAGCGAGCCATATCGCTCAACGACCTTAAACGCATCAAAGGATTAGACTTGTCGTTGAAGCCCAATCTTGATTATGCGCGTGATATGTTCCTGTTCTGTTTCTATACAAGAGGAATGTCATTCATTGATATGGCTTATTTGAGGAAGAAGGATTTGCAAAACGGGATTCTTTCTTATCGCAGACGTAAAACGGGGCAACAGCTATTCATCAAATGGGAAAAGTGTATGCAAGAGATTCTTGACAAATATCCGATAAACGAAACAGAGTACCTGCTACCAATTATCACAAAACGGAATGAAGATTATCGGAAGCAATATGCCAACGAACTTCATCGGGTGAACCATTTGCTGAAGAAAATCGGGAAGAATCTGAATCTGCTGATACCCTTGACAATGTATGTCGGTCGGCATTCGTGGGCAAGTGTCGCCAAGAGCCGTAATGTGCCTATATCCGTCATCAGCGAGGGCATGGGGCATGATTCTGAGAACACCACACAGATTTATCTTGCATCATTAGATACTACAGTGGTGGATAAAGCCAATAAGAAGATACTGGATTTGCTGTAAAGTCGTGAATGTTTTGCGAATCAGTCCAACGCTTACCAAGAGACGGATATTACAATGCAAAATTACGCAAAATAATGATTTTTAGGATATAAAACGCTGAAAATCTTACTTATTGCCATGCTTTTGTTTTGCGAGGAATATCGGATGTTTTGCGAAATTATCCATAAAGAGGGAAAATACAACTCAATATCAATGGAATAAGGCAACTCATCCGTCTCTTGGTAAGAGAAGAACCTTTTTCCCTTATTTCTATAAGAGACGGGCGTAAACTTGAAATAAAATGCCCGTTGAAGTTGACATATTGGAAGATAGTATCTTTCGGCTCTCGCCCGAACTGTTGAATATCCTGCTCAAAGACCATACAACGAGCAAGGAGGATATTCAGCGCAATATCTTTTGGGCTACTTCCGATTATGAATATCTAGGCGAAGGGTATCAATATGATTCGCCAATTCTTCCCTGTCTTATTACCAGAGATAACGGGCATGTCATCATGCCGCGTATCCTCAAAAGTCGTGACACCCAAACCGCACGTTCGCGAGAAATGGCAGAGGTATTCACTCCGTCATGGATATGCAATGCGCAGAACAATCTGATCGATGAAGCATGGTTTGGAAGAAAGGATGTGTTCAATACGGAGTACACCGATGAACAGGGTTGTCATCGGTGGAGACCCAGCTCAAAGAAAATTCAATTTCCGGAAGGTAAGACTTGGAAAGACTATGTACGTGACAACCGGCTGGAGATAACCTGCGGGGAAGCCCCTTATATCGTCAGTCGCTATGACACCACAACGGGAGAGACCATTCCTATTGAGGAACGCATTGGTTTGCTTGACCGTAAGTTGCGGGTAGTTGGCGAAAACACGGAAACTTCCGGCGAATGGTTGGAATGGGTACAGGAAGCGTACAAAAGTATATACGCTTACGAATGGCAAGGCGATAACTTGCTGATTGCCCGTGAATCCATGCTTATCTCCTTTATCGAATACTATCAACAAAAGTTCGGCAAGCGACCCTTGTTGAAATCCATCAATTATATCGCCTACATCATTTCATGGAACGTCTGGCAGATGGACGGGCTTAAAGGTGTCGTGCCGAATAGTTGCTGTGAACGTCGGACGGTTGTAGCCGACTTGTTCGGGACAAGGGAAGAAGTCAGTCAATGCGAAGGCTGTCAGAAAGATGACATCCGCAGGCACAACGGTATCTATTGCCAAATCAAGGACTGGCGGGCCAAAGACCCTAAAACAGGAAAAATGGGAAAACGAATCCGATTTATCGACCTCATAAAATAGTGCAGTATGAAATTCACATCTTCACTAAAATTAAAACTGATATATGTGTTCCGCATCAATGATGCCGCACACAGGGGATGCCTGAAAGTGGGCGAAGCCACTTGCGACAACGACAATGTCTTCGACCTTGCTCCGAACAGCAAGGCTCTCAACGAGTCCGCGAAGAAACGCATCAACCAAT
>ERZ773108.1994-NODE-1994-length-18699-cov-3.306426_pt1 | contig 18699 bp, 17 predicted proteins | sample MGYA00580570_ERZ773108 | MGnify/ENA primary metagenome ERZ773108 (study PRJEB29015, sample SAMEA2737840) | human gut metagenome | biome: human gut; feature: human-associated habitat; material: faeces | place: China | collected 2012 ...
ATGCGTTTTCTGAGGATATTCAGCATTCTCTGGCAGCCGGTATGAATGCCCATGTTTCAAAACCGGTTGAGATGAAGGTACTGGAAAAGACGATCAGAAGCATAAAATCCGGCGGGGGGCACCGAAATGCAGCTCATTGAACAGTGACAAATGGATATGGAAAAGAGCTGATGAAAGAATCTGGCATTGCCAGAACTTTCAATCAGCTCTTTTTTAGCATCAGTTCCCTCTTGACATTTTTTCATTTCCTGCTATACTTATCAAAAGTAATTACTAAAGATAACTAATTTTTAAACAGAAAGGAACCTTTTCCATGACACAGGAAAAATTAAAGCAGTTCCTGGATGCGTGTTTTGATGCAAAGCGTCTGATCGAGAAGCTCCCGGACCTGCCGGACGGTATGAAGCCGCGGCAGGTGCATGTGCTGGATGCGGTGAATGAGATTCAGAAAAAGCAGGGCTTCTGCCGCGTCAGCGACATCAGCAGCTATATGAACACAACGCTGCCGAGCATCACCAAGCTGGTGCAGGAACTGGAGGAGAGAAATCTTCTCGTGAAACAGGCGGATGAAAAAGATAAGCGCGTGATCAACCTGACACTGACCGAAGAGGGAAAAGAGTTTGTGGAACTCCGCGTGACGCACTTTCACGGGGAATGGGCATCCCGCCTGCCAGATCTGGACGACGCGGTGGTGGACGAATTTGTGCATGCAATCACACGGATGCAGGAAACGATGCCGGGAATAAAAGGAGTGAAAAACAATGGCAAAAGAAAATAAGAAAGAAGTATCGTTTGTAGAGGGACCGATTTTCCAGTCCCTGATCCGCTTTGCGCTGCCGGTGCTCGGCGCGCTGATTCTGCAGGCGGCTTACGGTGCGGTCGACCTTCTCGTGGTCGGCTGGTTCGGCGATGCGTCGAGTATTTCCGCTGTCGGAACCGGAAGCAACTTCATGCAGATGGTAACACTTATCATCACCAGCCTTGCGATGGGTTCGACCGTTATGATCGGCCAGCACATCGGCGAGGGCAAGCCGGATAAGGCCGGCAAAACCGTGGGAACCTCGATTGTTCTGTTCGCCATCATCGGTGTCGTCATGACGGTGATTCTGGAGCTGTTCGCAGGCCCGATCGCCAATATTTTACAGGTCCCGGCGGAGTCTTTTGACAAAACCGTCCTCTACCTGCGGATCTGTTCCGGCGGTATTCTGATCATCATCGCGTACAACGTCATCAGCAGCGTGCTTCGCGGAATCGGTAATGCAAATCTGCCGCTTTTATTCGTCGGCATCGCCTGCGCAGCCAATATTGCCGGAGATCTGTTCTTCGTCGGTGCGCTGAAACTGGACGTTGCGGGAGCAGCGCTTGCGACGGTTCTGGCGCAGCTTATTTCTGTCATCGCTTCCATGGGTGTGTTGAAAAAAGGCAATCTGCCGATTGAATTCAAAAAAGAAGACTGCCGCATCGACCGCGACGAGCTGAAGAAAGTCCTGAACGTCGGTGTGCCGATCGCGCTGCAGGAGACGACCGTACAGATTTCCTTCCTTGTGATCAACTCGATCATCAACGGCATGGGCCTTATGCCGTCCGCCGGATACGGTGTGGCGCAGAAGCTGACCTCGTTCATCATGCTGATCCCGTCCTCTGTGATGCAGTCTGTGTCAGCATTCGTGGCACAGAACACCGGAGCCGGAAAGAAAGACCGCGCGTGGAAGGGCTTCCTCACCGCAATCGCAACGGGCTGCTCTCTTGGAGTTGTGATTTTCTGCATCGGTTTCTTCGGTGGAAGTGTCATCTCCAGAATCTTCACGAGCGATCCGGCCGTTATCGAGCAGAGCGCCGCTTACCTGCGCGGTTTCGCACCGGAATGTATTCTGACCTGTGTGCTGTTCAGCAGCATCGGATACTTCAACGGCCGCGGCATCAGCATCCCGGTTATGATCCAGGGAATCACCTCCGCCTGCCTGATCCGTATTCCGCTGGCGCTGTTCTTCTCACACCTGCCGAATACGAACCTGACCTTCGTCGGCATGTCCACCCCGATCACAACCGTATACGGCATCTGCTTTTTCATGATCTGCTTTGCACGGTTAAAGAAAAAAGGGCAGATGTAATTGAATCAAACATAACAGAACTGCCTGGGAAACGGCACGGAGCGATCCGCGGTCTCCCAGGCAGTTTTTGGTATTGTTTGTCTGGAACTTTTTTGATACAATACAGACAGAAAGAGCGGAACCCTGTTCAGAAGGGACAGAACAGACGGAAAGGGGAAGAGGAGTGGATAACAGAGAAATCATCAATGAGACACTGGTCCATCTGTTTCACGAGATACAAAAACTGGAAGAAGAGGCGATCATCACCGAGGATTTCAAGGATCTGACGAACAACGATATGCACATCATAGAAGCCGTCGGCCTGGAGGGCGGCAATATGTCATCGATCGCGGCAAAGCTCGACATCACGGTCGGATCGCTGACAACGTCGATGAACAGTCTGGTGAAAAAAGGCTACACCGAGCGGGAGCGCAGCGAGAAGGACCGCCGGATCGTCTACATCCACCTGACCGGAAAGGGACGGCAGGCATTCCATCATCACGCAAAATTCCACGAGCAGATGACGGATGCCGTGATGGCGGAACTCGGAGAAGAGGAAGTGCAGGTGCTCGGGAAAACGCTGAAAGCGCTGACGGACTTCTTTCGGTCATATAAAAAATAGAAACAAAAAGGCTTTTGCAGCCGGGACAGAATCAGAAAAATCTGTCCGGTATGCAAAAGCCTTTTTCGCATGGAAACGCATAAAAAAATGCTATTTTTCTACGCCGTTCTTCTCACAGATATCCGCGAGCACACACCGTTCACAGTGCGGTGTCGTCCGCGCAGTACAGACCTCGCGTCCGTGCTCCACAAACCGGTGGCAGAGCGAGCTTCCTTCTTCCGGCGGCACAATTTTCCAGAGTGCCATCTCCACCTTCTTCGGATCCTTGCAGTCATGCACGAGCCCGATGCGGTTGCACAGCCGGATGCAGTGCGTATCCGTCACAATCGCAGGCTTTTTGAATACATCGCCCATAATCAGGTTCGCACTTTTCCGTCCCACGCCCGGGAGCTTCAAAAGTGCGTTAAAGTCATCCGGCACCTGGCTGTGGTACTCGTCGCGCAGCATGCGCATGCAGGCGTTGATGTCGCGTGCCTTGCTCTTTCCAAGACCGCACGGCCGCACAATTTCCTCGATTTCCTCCGGTGTCGCGTTTGCCAGCGCATCGATATCAGGATACTTTGCGTAGAGATCCTCCACCACAACATTGACCCGCGCATCGGTGCACTGTGCGGCCAGGCGGACACTGACGAGCAGCTTCCACGCCTGGTCATAGTCAAGCGTACAGTCGGCGTCAGGATATTCTTGTTTCAAACGTTCAATGACGGCAAGCGCCAGTTCTTCTTTTGTCATCGTGTTAAACTCCCATTCTCAAAGATATTAAAACAGCGAAAGCTATCAGGATCCTTTCTCGCGTGCTGCCTTCCGAAGCTGCAGCGGCGTCGTGTGAAACCGCTCGCGGAAGAGGCGGTGAAACAGCTTATCGTTTGTAAAACCATGCTTTTCCGCGAGCGTGCCGACCGGCAGATCCGTGGCGATCAGGTCGCGGTAGATGCGGGAAAGACGGTAGGAATTCAAGTATTCCAGATACGTCGTTTCCATGTTCTGGCGGAAGAACCGGCAGAAATATTCCGGCTGCAGCGAGACAACATCGGCAGCCTCCTTCAGCGTAATCGGCCGCTGGTAATTTTCCTGCGTGTACGTCAGAATCGTATCGAGCCGTGTCTGCGTCCGGGAGCTCATCGGGTGGTGCGCAAGCGGGCTCTTCTCAGAAAATTTCGTGTAGAGCAGATCGAGAAACGTAAAAAGCTCCCGCTGGAATGTCAGCAGATAGCCGTCGGGCATTTCCTCATGAAGCTGCATCATCGAAAGCAGAAGACGCCGGAACTGGCTGATATTTTTCTGCACTTCCGGATTCGTACTGTCGTAGTCAATCGAGAACCAGAGCTGTGACGGATCAGGCAGATAGTTCGCAAGGAACGCATCCGGAATCTGCATCAGAATCGAGCGGTTTCCCGTGGACGGACAGCGCGCCGTGTGGATACGCCCGGAATTGATCAGCAGAAATTGACCCGGAAGGACGGTCTTGGTGCGGTCCGAGAGCGTGACAATGGAGGAACCCTCCAGAATATAAATAATTTCCAGCGCGTCGTGCCAGTGCGGCGGCGAAAAACTGCCGAAATCGTCGGTTACACGAAATTCGATGCTGCGGTTCGGCTGCAGCGTGATGTGTTCCTGGCGTGTCTGGCGCGGCAGATGATCTTTGCGTGGCATAAAAAACTCCTTTTTTGTTCAACTTAGTGTATCACTATCTTATCACGAAACCCCCGAATTGGGTATAGCAATTTTTGCATGAAGTTGTTATAATAAATGAACACAAAGCCACGTCACATACGGCTTCGTGCAAACTCAATCTAAAGAAAAGTGAAGGAAGAAAACGTATGTATCAAGTATGGAGTAACTTTTTAAATCCCGGCCAGATCGCCATGCTGGGAATCGTGGTCACCTTTCTGCTGACCTTTCTGGCGTTAAAGCATCCATTTTCCTTTCTGCCGAGCGATCACGGCAGAGAATTTGCCGTAAACGGCGGCCTCTCCCGCGGAAAACTGCGCGGCGTCGGCCTCGTGATCGTCATCTGTTTCCTGATCGGAAGCGTATTGTTCCTGCCTCTTGGCGCCGAGTATGTGATCTACGCGATCCTGCTCGTCTGCATCATGCTGAGCGGCTACCTCGATGATGCATCCGAAACCCCGTGGAGCGATTACAAAAAAGGCGCGATTGACCTCGTCATCTCCATTGTGACCGTCATCACCTTTGTGAATTACAATTCCACCACGATCTGCTTCGGAAGCATGTCCCTTACCATTCCGAAAGTGGTCTACATAATCCTCGGCATCATCCTGATCTGGATTTCGATCAACGTTACAAACTGTTCCGACGGTGTCGACGGACTCTGCGCGAGCCTTTCCTGCGTGGTTATCTTCGCGTTCAGTATGATTTTCCACGATGTCCTTGGAAGCTTCACCGTAGCCAATTACCTGTTCGTGGCAGCGCTTCTCGCGTACCTGTATTTCAATACCTCGCCGAGCAGCATGCTGATGGGAGACGCCGGTTCGAGAGCACTTGGCTTCTACATCGCCATCCTTGCCATGCAGTCCCGCCATCCGTTCTTATATCTGCTGATGGCAGGCGTGATGATCATCGACGGAGGAATCGGTCTTGTCAAAGTATTTTTACTCCGTTTCCTGAAAATCGCAATCCTCAAAAATACAAGAACACCGCTGCATGACCATGTCCGCCTGAAATACAAGTGGTCCGACAGTCAGGTTGTGATCCGCTTTGTGATCCTGCAGATCCTGCTGGCAGTTGTTGCCTATCTGATTGTGGCATAAAGAAAAAACAAAAGAAGAAAGATGGGAGTGTGTCCCGGCAAAAGTAACTGGAAATGCAACAGGATACTTTTGCGGGACACACTCCCGTTTTGCATATTGGAACCAGAAAAAGGTTCAAACCGGAAAAAAGATAATATCGCCGTATTTTTTCACAGAATCCTCCCTGTTTTCGACAGGAAAAGTGTGGTAGGATAAAATTACCAAAAAACGTCAGCCTGAAACAGGAATTCTGTAAAAAATGATGAAAAGAGAGTGCTTTTCATCCTCTGTTTCGGGCGCATCAAATCAGGAGGTAATGAAAAGATGAAATTCACAGAAGGTTACTGGCTTCCGAGTGAAAAAGCAAATGCATCCCATGCAATGCAGGCTTATGAAGTAGAGCAGATTCCAGGCGGTATGCGTATCCTGGCTACCACACGTCCGATCGAGCACAGAGGCATGACCCTGAACCTGCCGACCATCACCGTTGAGTTCGTAGCACATACACCGGACACCATCTCCATGGAGGCATGGCACTACGAAGCCTACGACAACAAAGTTCCGTCCTTCGACAAAACAGAGAGCGTATACGAGGACGTAACCGTTACCATCAACGACGATGAGGCAGTTCTCGACACCGGAAGCGTACTGGTACGCGTACAGAGAAAAGGAATCTTCGCTTACACCTTCGAGGCAGACGGAAAAGTCCTGACCGGAAGCGGATTCCGCAACCTTTCCTATATCAGATGGGATCGCAAGCAGAGCACCATGCTGCCGGCACCGAACTACATGACCGAAAAATATCAGCCATACATGGTAAGTGAGCTGTCCCTTGGCGTAGGTGAGTGCGTATACGGCCTTGGCGAGAGATTCACCCCATTCGTGAAAAACGGACAGGTTGTCGATACCTGGAATGAAGACGGCGGTACTGCATCCGAGATCGGATACAAATGCGTACCATTCTATATGACAAACAACGGCTACGGTATTCTCGTTGACAGCACCGACAACGTTTCCTTCGAAGTAGCAAGCGAAAAAGTTGAGTATGTCGGCTTCTCCGTACCGGGCGAGAGAATCAAATATTATCTGTTCCACGGCCCGTCACCGAAGAAGATCATGAACGAGTACACCGCACTGACCGGACGTCCGGCACTTCCTCCGGCATGGTCCTTTGGTCTGTGGCTGTCCACATCCTTTACCACAAACTACGACGAAGAGACTACCACATCCTTCATCGAGGGAATGGAAAAGAGAAATATTCCGCTGAGCGTTTTCCACTTCGACTGCTTCTGGATGCACGAATTCCACTGGTGCGATTTTGAGTGGGACAAGAAATGCTTCCCGGATATCCGCGCAACCTTAAAGAAATATCACGACAAAGGTCTTCACATCTGTGCATGGATCAACCCGTATATTGCACAGGGAACCACATTCTTCAAAGAAGGCGCTGCAAACGGCTATCTGCTGCAGAGAGCAGACGGAAAAGGCGTATGGCAGACCGACAACTGGCAGGCAGGTATGGGCCTTGTGGACTTTACCAACCCGGATGCGGTCAAATGGTATACCGATAAACTGAGAACTGTTCTGGACTGTGGCGTAGACTGCTTCAAGACCGACTTCGGCGAGAGAATCCCGGTTGACGTTGTTTACCACGACGGAAGCGATCCGCAGGCAATGCACAACTACTATACATACCTGTACAACCAGGCAGTATTCAATCTGTTAAAAGAAGTAAAAGGCGAGAACGAGGCAGTTCTGTTTGCAAGAAGTGCAACAGCAGGAAGCCAGAAATTCCCGGTACACTGGGGCGGCGACTGCTCTGCAAACTATCCGTCCATGGCAGAAACCCTGCGCGGCGGTCTTTCCTTCGCGATGAGCGGCTTCTCCTTCTGGAGCCATGATATCTCCGGATTCGAGAGCACCGCAACACCGGATCTGTACAAGAGATGGTGCGCATTTGGACTGATGTCCACCCACAGCCGTCTGCACGGATCCACAAGCTACCGTGTGCCGTGGCTGTTCGACGAAGAGTCCTGCGACGTAGTAAAATTCTTCACCAACCTGAAATGCTCGCTGATGCCGTACATTTTCCAGAAATCTGTAGAGGCACACGAGGAAGGAACCCCGGTAATGCGCCCGATGGTATTCGAGTTCATGAACGACCCGGCCGTTCCGTATCTGGATCAGCAGTACATGTTAGGTGATGCCCTTATGGTTGCACTGGTATTCCGCGAGGATAAAGTTGCACAGTACTACCTGCCGGAAGGCACCTGGACCGAGCTTCTGACCGGCGAAACAAAAGAGGGCGGCAGATGGTATCAGGGAACCTACGACTACTTCTCCATGCCGCTGTATGTAAGAGAGAACAGCATCGTAGTAAGAGGAAACTGCGACACCAAACCGGATTACGACTACGCTGACCACGCAACTGTTTGCGTATATCAGTTAAAAGACGCAGCCGAGACAAAAGTTCCGGATATCCACGGAAACACCGTATTCACCGTGAAAGCAGTCAAAGACGGCGATGCAGTGAAAGTATCCGTAGAAGGCGCACATACCGAACTGAAAGTAGAAGTATTCGCCGGAAACGAGAAGAAAGAGGCTGTGCTGGCAGCAGATGCGAACGAAGTTGTTGTTGCATAAGCATCGGAATGTAAGAATATAGGGAGGGAGAGGCACGGAAAAGCAAATTTTTCTGTGACCTCTCTTTTCAAAAAAGGAGAATAAAACAATGCGTTTTCAGACAAAAAATGGTGTGTTAATTGCACAGGCAAACGGAGAAACACTGCGGATTGAGCCGTGGGGAAAGGATTCCTTACGTGTCCGCGCAACCATGCTTCCGGAATTTTCCGGAAAAAACTGGGCACTGACCGAAGTGCCGGAAAAAACAGAGGCAAAAGCAGAGCAGTTTGAGGTCGATCATCTGGAAATCGACGGATCGATGGGAAAAAGAACCAGCGCATCGATCACCAATGGAAAAATCCGTGCTGTAGTCAACTTTGCAGGAGTTATCACCTTCTACAAAGAAGATCAGGAAATTTTAAGAGAATATCACCGTTGCTACGACGGAACGATCAGCAAAGAGAGCCGCTGCTTAAAAACGGTCAACCGTGAGTGGAAAGGTGTGATCGGCGGAAGCGAATACAGCCTGAACCTGAAATTTGAGAGCAACGACGAAGAGAAAATTTTCGGAATGGGCCAGTATCAGCAGAAATACATGGATCTGAAGGGATGCACCCTGGAGCTGGCGCAGCGGAACTCCCAGATCAGCGTACCATTCGCCGTATCCAGCTTAGGATATGGTATGCTGTGGAACAATCCGGCTGTCGGACAGGTAACCTTCGGAAAGAACTACACCGAATGGACTGCACGCTCGACCAAAGATATGGACTACTGGCTGACCGCAGCCGATACACCGAAAGAGATCCTGGAAAATTACACCGCAGTGACCGGCCGCGCGCCGAAATTCCCGGAGGACCGTATGGGCCTGTGGCAGTGCAAGCTGCGCTACCGTACGCAGGAGGAAGTGCTTGAAGTGGCACGCCGCTACCAGAAGGAAGGCATCAAAATCGATCAGATTGTCATCGATTTCTTCCACTGGACCGTACAGGGCGACTGGAAATTCGATGAAAAATACTGGCCGGATCCAAAAGCCATGGTGGACGAACTGCATTCCATGGGAATCAAAGTTATCGTTTCCGTATGGCCAAGCGTAGACCGGAAGAGCGAGAATTTCTGGCCGATGCTGGACCGCGGCCTGCTGATTAAAACAGAGCGCGGCGCCCTGCAGACGTATGATTTCCAGGGGGACTGCGTGGAAATCGATGTGTTCAACCCGGAAACCAGAAAATACGTCTGGGAAGTCTGCAAGAAAAACTATTATGATTTTGGAATCGATGCCTTCTGGCTGGACAACTCAGAACCGGATTTCGGCGTTTACGATTTCGATCATTACCGCTATATCGACGGACCTGCTCTTTCCTGCAGCAATATCTATCCGCAGCTGTACAGCCGTGTCTTCTATGACGGCATGAAAGCAGAAGGAGAAGAAAATATTGTAAACCTGCTTCGCTGCGCCTGGGCCGGAAGTCAGAAATACGGAAATGTTGTATGGTCCGGCGATGTGCCGAGTACCTTTGAAGCCTTCTATGATCAGCTCCAGGCCGGCCTTAATATGGGTCTTGCCGGCATTCCATGGTGGACAACCGATATCGGCGGCTTTATGACAGATGATGTCAATGACCCGGATTTCCAGCAGCTTCTGATCCGATGGTATGAGTTTGCCGTTTACTCTGCTGTTCTCCGTATGCACGGCGACCGCGGACCGCACAACATTCCACCGCTCGATGACCGTGACTTTGGCGGCGGCTATCTGTATACCGGCCAGTCCAATGAATTGTGGAGCTATGGAGAAGAAAATTACCGGATCATGAAGAAATATTACGACATCCGCATCAGCATGCACGATTACATCAAACAGCTGTATGACGAAGCATCCGAAAACGGTTCTCCGCTGATCCGTACCATGTTCTACGAGTTCCCGGATGACAAAAAATGCTGGGAGCTGCAGGATCAGTATATGTTCGGAAGCGAATACCTGGTAGCGCCGATTTTCCATCTGAACGAGTTTGAGCGTGAAGTATATCTTCCGGAAGGACGCTGGGAAGACACCAGAGACGGAAAAGTGTACGAAGGAGGACAGACCGTTCTTGCCGCCGCACCAATCGATTCGATTCCGGTATTCAAGAAAATAGCATAAGATCGTGTAAAAAGGTCAAAAAAGAAAACAGTACAGAAGACACACACAGCGTGGGGACTTTTCTGTGCTGTTTTTTTAGCAAAAAGGGAGGTTTTCAAAATGAATGAACTGGTTGAACTGTTAGACGAACTGCAGAAAAAAGCAAAGGCAGACCCCATTCTGCGTGAAAAACTGCTTCAGACAAGGGAAAATCCGAATCCAATCCACGCATTCTGCGAAATCTGCCATGCCTATGGCGTTTCCATCTATGAAATGGATCTTGCCATGGCAGGTGAAGAATTTTACACAGAAATCAAACGCAGCACCAATGGCGGCGGAGAAAATTCCCCGGCGCTTGAAGGGGAAGATGACTTCTATGAGCTGTTTCTGGCAGCGTTAGAAAATATATGATTTTTTGCGAAGAATGTAAGTATTGATGAGTGTAGAAAGCTGCATGGATAGTGCCTGATGAACCTGCGAAGGGCTTGCCATGTCGTAGATGACACCGTCAAAAACTTCGAAGCGTTTCTCTTCTGGAAGCATTTCATACTGTTCCAGCGTGACTTTTTCGAGCTGTGGTTGAAGAACTGGCGTCATAAAATACACATCTTTTCCAAAAATGAAATGAAATCGCTTAAAATTCTTTCTTTAAATGTTCTGCGAGAATCGTATCGTAATCGCCTTCGATTTCCTCAGCGCGCCCTGCATACCGCAGATTGGTCTCCACGCCGACCGGCTCCACATCGTCTGCAAATTCCCAGATATGATACCGCAGACCGCGGTGCTCAAAGTCGATGCTTCCGCAGTTGTCCTCTTCGACATAAGAAAAAGAGATGTTCTTCTCGTTTAAAACAGATTGAATTTCTGGCATATGCATAAAACTAAAATCCTCCTAATCGTTGTTGACATATCTGTTATTAGTATAGGGCAATGGCGGAAAAAATTCAATCTACAAGCTTTTCGATAACAGTATACGTGTCTGAGAGGTTATAAATTAGTGGCGAAAACCCATAGGCTTGCCTGTGGGATGAAAGCCACATATTTTTTACTTGGTTTTTGCATAGAATAGATGTATAATATATGCATAGATAAAAAGGAGGTTAAGTGCATGGGAAGACCGAAATCAAACAATGTACAAATTAACATTTCAATTCCTATGGAGTGGAAAAAAGAACTGGAAAATATTGCTCGTATCTATTCTGTTGAGGAAGGGAAAACAATTACATTCCTTGATTTAATGCGTCGAGGAATTCAGGAAAAGTATCAGTTAGGAGAACAGAATGATGAGCAGGAAACCCTATCATAGTGCTTCGCATTGCAAGTATCTGATACAGTATCATATTATCTGGTGTCCAAAATTTAGATTTTCTGTATTACATGGGAAAGCAGATATGACTCTCAAACAGATACTACAAAAAATATGCGAGGATTACGGATATAGAATTAAAGCACTTGAAGTAATGCCGGACCATATCCATATTTTTGTAGATGTGCCACAAACAGTCGCTCCCTGCGATGTGGTTAGAACACTCAAAAGTAAAAGTGCGATTGAATTATTTAAGGCATATCCAACACTGAAACGGTTTTATGCAAGATGTGGTGTTTTATGGTCGAGGGGATATTTTATATCTACAGTGGGACAGATAAGTGAAGCAACAGTAATGCAGTATATAGAGGAACAGAAAAGTCATGAATGAGAAGGAATATAAGAAAAGCCTAAGACAATTTCATAAACATTCTGACAGACATATCCTGGTCGTAGAAACCGATATGTCTTTTTCTGATATACAAAAGGTGGTAGCTCTTTCTGATAAGATTCGAAAAGCAGGAAATGAACTGGTTGGTCTTATGAGAAAGAATTACGACCAGCTTATCCGTACGAAAAGGTATCGGAAAGTACGGAAACTTTATGGTGCTACAGAAGAGAAAAAGAAACGAAAAGTACTTGCCCGTCAGCTGAATGAAATGCAAAAGCAATATCATGTTACATGGGATGATTGTAGAACATCTATGATACCAATCGGTAAAAAATATGGGATTGATGCTATATTTGCACTTACAAAAGCCGAAGATATTTGGAGAGGGATAGAAAAATGCTTATATGCAAATGGTAAGACACTCCACTTTTCTAAATATGGAGTGTTGCCCTGTATTCGAGCCAAACAAAGGAATCGTGGGATTCCAATTTCTGTGAAAGAGAATCAATTGCAATTTAAATTTGGTAAATCTACGTTTGGAATACAACTGAAAGATAGATTTCAATCGGATGAAATTCACGCTGTTTTGGATTACCTTGCTGAACCTGAAATAATAGATAAGAAAGCAATCCAGATATTTGCAGAGAAAGCGTATTGTATCAATACTTACAGACCCTGCTATGCTACGCTTGTACCAAAGTTGATTCGTGGGAAATACAGAGTGTATTTGCACTTAACGATTGAGGGGAAAGCAAAACCGAAATATGACAGATTTGGGAATCCAAGGCATAAATTTGGAAAAGGTATCATTGGTGCGGATATTGGAACGCAGACCGTTGCTTATACATCGGATACGGAGGTTGGTCTTAAAAACTTATCCGAAAGAGGGAACAGTATTCAAAAATCCGAGCGATTAGAAAGAATTTATTATTGTGCAATGGATAGAAGCAGACGAGCGACCAATCCACAGAATTATAATAAGGATGGTACGATTAAAAAAGGTCGAAAGATTTGGAAATACTCGAATCATTATAAAAGACTGAAAGCGAAACACGCAGAATTATGCCGTATTAATGAAAGAAACAGACAGCTTGCGATAAATGAAGATGCCAACTATCTAAGAAGCCTTGGAGATGTGTTGATTACAGAGCCTAAAAATGCCAGTAAACTTATGAAACGAGCGAAAGAGACTACGAAAAACAATAAAGGTAAGTTTAACAAGAAAAAGCGTTTCGGTAAATCAATAAAGAATCGATGCCCTGGTGGATTTCAAACGACAATAGAAAAGAAATTTGAAGTGTCTGGTGGCAGATATATAGAAGTGGCGAGCAATTATAGAGCAAGTCAATATGACCATACCGCAGATGCTTATGTCAAAAAGAAGTTGTCGGATAGAATGTATCATTTAGTGGATGGAACATTGGTACAGCGAGACTGGTATTCCTCATTTTTACTATACTGTTACGATGATAAAATAGAAGAGATAAATAAAACAAAATGTAGAACAGAATTTGAAAAACATTACAAGAGGGAAAAAGCCTTAATTGAATGGATTCAGGCGAATCAGATTAAAATTTTAAATAGTGGAATAAAAACAGCATAAATGAAATACGTTAGGGAGATTGACGATACTTCCTTATCAAAAGATAGAAATTTGCCGTCAATGTGGTCGTAGGACTGCCCGGCAATAAAAGTCCTTACTCAAATAGACTTACACTTGTATTCCAAAGTCTGAGAATGATGTACGATTACAAGCTAAACTTGGTAGTAAGAACCCCACGGGCTTGCCCGTGGGAGTCGTCAGCCGTTCGGATATGGAATGTCCTATACGACCTTTGACGTAGCAACAGAAAATGCAGCGTGGAAGCTGGATGCAGAGTCAAAAACAATCACAGTAACCGTAAAAGTAACAAACACCGGCTCCTGTGCCGGAAAAGAAGTTGTACAGATTTACGCTGCCTGCCCGTTTGGAAAACTGAAAAAAGAGAGAAAACGTCTGGTCGCTTTTGGAAAAACAGCACTGCTGCAGCCGGGAGAATCCGAGACACTGCACCTTAAGGTACCAACTGTCCTGCTGGAATCCTACCGGACAGGCAAAGCCGTATACTGTATGGAGGCCGGAGACTATGATTTTCTGGTCGGAACCTCAAGCCGGGATGTAACCCTGGCTGCGAGACTGACACTTGATAAAACCGTGGAAACCGAGCATCTGACCAACATCTGCCCGCTGCTCGACGCATTAAAGGAAATTCAGCCGGAAGAGGAACAGGAGGAGCGCTGGAGAGCAGAACGGGAGCAGATGTGGGAAGAAAAGAAAGCAGAAATTCCGCTGCTGTTCCTGGACGAAAAAGGTCTGATCCACGATGGAAAGAGCGCCGAAGAAATGTATAAAATTCTGAAATTCGGAAAAACAAATGCAGCAGAAGCAAAGGAATGCGATGCCAACGGCTGTGAATTTGAAGCAGAAACAACAGAAGCGAAAGAGGACGCCGGAAACTGCAAATGTGGAGCAGAACAGCAGAAATGGGAAGAAAGACGGCGCAAGGCAAGGGAAAAAGCCGCCGAACTCGCTCAGAAGCTGACACCGGAAGAAAAAACGGCTCTTGTCTGCGGCCGCAGCAGCGGAAGCAAAGAAATCATCGAAGCCGCTGCCATTACCGTACCGGGTGCAGCCGGGGAGACAACCGCCTCCTTGCTGGAAAAATACGGTGTTGCCAATGTCATTCTGGCTGACGGGCCGGCAGGCATCCGCATCACCTCCCATTATCAGAAAAATCCGTCGGACGGCAGTGTTTACAAAATGAACATGTATCAGCGTCTCGAGAACCGTATTTTCGGAACCGAATTCCTCCACACCGACGGAGAAGATTATTATCAGTACTGCAGTGCGATCCCGGTCGGAACGCTTCTGGCGCAGACATTCGACACAGAGCTTCTCGAGGAAGTAGGCCGCATGATCGGCGCAGAGCTGGAGGAGTTCGGCGTGACCCTCTGGCTTGCCCCCGGTCTGAACATCCACCGCAATCCCCTCTGCGGCAGAAACTTTGAGTATTATTCCGAAGATCCTTATGTGTCCGGCGTTATGGCAGCATCCGTTACGAGAGGCGTCCAGAGTCATCCCGGTTTGGGTGTTACCATCAAGCACTTCTGCTGTAACAATCAGGAAGACAAGCGGGAGACCGTTTCCGAGAATGTGCCGGAGCGCGCTCTTCGGGAAATCTACCTCCGGGGATTTGAAATCGCAGTTCGGAAGTCCAAGCCCTGGGCAGTAATGACGTCCTACAATCTTGTCAATGGTGTGCACACATTTGCAAGCAATGATCTGTGCACCAAAGCGCTGCGCAATGAGTGGGAATATCAGGGGCTTGTTATGACCGACTGGACCGCCAGTGAGAAAAGCCCCGGCGAACATACATCTTGCATCCTTGCGGGTAACGACTTGATCATGCCCGGCCACCCCGGCGCAAAAAAGGAATTGACCGCAGCCCTGAAAAGCGGTCAGATCAAACGTTCTGAGCTGGAAGTTGCCGCGGCAAATGTTCTAAATGTAATTTTCTCCAGCAATGTATGGAGTATAAATGAATAAAGAGGAGATATGGTTATGAAAACACAAGAGCAAATCGATGCAAGAGACCGAAAAGAATTAGCGCAAAGAAAAAAACAGAAAAACCAAAAAGCACTGAAATATGGCTTGCTCCTGACACTGCTTGCCCTGTTCCTTGCCAGCGTAACGGACGAGATCAGTTCTGCCATTGGTGTTCAGGTTCAGTCCAGCGTCGTTACGGAATTCTTTGTCAGACCTCTGAATGTTCCCTACAACGAAGCCATGGCAATGTTCAGCACTGCCACCACATTTTCCTATGCCTTAATGGCGCTGGTTCCTTTCTACAAGGCGCTGGCTGACAAGTTCGGCAGAAAGCCATTCCTGGTTCTCAACACTCTGGGGATGGGTGTCGGCATGGCTCTGGCCTGGTGGTCTCCCAATATGGTTCTCTATTTCATTGGCTACGGTATGACCGTGTTCTTCGTTCAGCATGACATGCAGATCGTTTATCTGTACGAGATTGTTCCGAAGGAAAGAAGAGCTACCATCTACGGTCTGATCAAAGGCATCAGCACCCTAGGCGTCGTTCTGATCCCCATGCTGAGAAGTTCCGTCATGGGCACCGACACAACGTTGTGGAGAGGTGTGTATTTCCTGCCTGCTCTGATCGCCATCGCTGTTTCCGTCTTCTCTCTGGTGGTTACCCGGGAGTCCAAAACCTTCCTGGATCAGCGGATCTCTTATCTGGAGTCCCCCTATGAATTGCGTCACCCCGAAGTGAAAAAACTGTCCAGGGAAGAGGAGAAAGCGCAGAAGGCAGAGGTTAAGCAGCACAAAACCGGCGTGTTCCATGCGCTGGGTCATCTGTTCAAGAACAAGCAACTGTTTTGGCTTGCCATTGTCAGTTCCGCATTCGCGCTGGGCAGCACCACCATCTCCGGCTTCTCCGAATCCATTATGACGGACTTTGGCATGACCTCCGAAGCTGTCAACGAAGCACTGTTGATCTATCCCTTCCTGTATGCCGCATTGATCGTTGGCGCAGGAACGATAGCCGACAACCTGCGCTGGGGTAAAAATGGGCAGAAAGACCATCGTCAGCGTTTGCGGTGCTCTGGCTGTGGGCGGCTTCATCGGCTTCAATATTTCCGCATGGCAGGGAGCGTCTCCCTATCTGGTGGGTATTTTCTACGGCCTGTATCTGGGCTGCTGGTGGATTACCCTGGACTATGTTGGCATGATGGTTGCAGAATCTGCTCCCACCTATAACCGCGGCTCCGTACTGGGTGCCGTGAATCTGATCACCATGGTAGGCAGCGGCATTGGCAGCGTGGTTCCTATTTTCGCGGTACTGCTGTTCGAGCGGATTGGCTTCGGCTATATGACCGCTGTTATGCCCTTTGCTTTCATCGGCGTCCTGCTGCTGATCTTCAAGGTCAAAGAAACCAAGGGCGTGGATCTTGATAAGGTTACCTACTAAAAGAAAGCGTTGTGAAGAGATATGGCAAATCCGTTTTTACCCTTAAATACCTATATTGCCGATGGAGAACCCCATGTGTTTGGCAACCGGGTATATCTGTTTGGCTCCCATGATAAAGCCGGCGGCGACACCTACTGTATGCGCAACTATGAATTCTGGTCCGCCCCTGTGGAGAATTTGGAAACCTGGAGCTGCAAGGGTGTGTCTTACCGGGCAGATCAGGATCCGCTGTATGGGGAAAAGCAGAAATATATGTATGCGCCTGACGTGGTGCAGGGGAATGACGGCAGGTTCTATCTCTACTATTGTATGTCCGGTGAAAAGGGCGCAGGCGGCTATGGCAGACCGATCAGCGTAGCCGTCTGCGATACCCCGGACGGGCACTATGAATACTATGGCTTTGTCCGCAACCCGGACGGCAGCCCCATGTTGAAATATGTTACCTTCGATCCGGCCGTGATCAATGATGCCGGCGTGATTCGGCTCTACTACGGAACATGGTATCCCTTTTATGAGTACGGGAAACTGCTGGAGCCCATTTTCCGCAAGGTTGAAAGCAAGCTGTTCGGCAAAACCGTCGCAGAGATTCGAGCCTGTCCTGACGGGATTATGGGCGCAAACCATGTGATTTTGGCTGACGATATGCTGACGATTTTATCTGAGCCATGCCACATATTGCCCAGCCGGGTAAAGGGGACCTCCTTTGAGAAACATCCTTTCTTTGAGGGAAGCTCCATCCGGAAGATTGGCAGTACCTATTATTTTATTTATTCCTCCAGTAAGGGCCATGAGCTTTGTTATGCCACAAGTCCTTACCCGGACCGGGCGTTTGTTTATGGCGGAACCATTGTTTCCAATGGCGATGTAGGTTATCAAGGTCGACGGGAAAGGGACAGGCTGAATGCCACAGGCACCAATCACGGCAGCATTGAGCGTATCAATGGGCAGTGGTATGTGTTTTATCACCGCAATACACATAAATCTGCATATTCCAGACAGGCTTGTGCAGAATCCATCGAGATACGGTCTGATGGAAGCATTCCTCAGGTAGAAATGACCTCACAGGGCATTGGACGCTCTCTGGAAGCAGATCGAACCTATCCTGCGTCCATTTGCTGCAATCTGTACAGCGGATTGATGCCCCATATCGGCAACGGTGTCATAAAGAAAAGCATTCCTTTTATCGCCGACGAGGATGGTCGGCAAATCGTTGTGGCAACCAATAAAACCCGGATTGTGTATAAATACTTTGATTTGGCAGACGGTGAGTACATTCTCACCACGCGCTGCAAATCAGGCGGCAGTGGGAAATTAAGCGTACAAACAGGTCTTGATGAAGCGATTGCTTTGACAAAGCCATCCAAAACCTGGGACACCATGGAGATCCCCTGCTCTTTCCGAACCGGTATTCAGCCCTTGATTTTGCATTATCATGGCTCAAAGGAATTTAGAATTCAATCACTTTGCCTTCGCAGGAGGAAACGATATGAAAACGGAAATAAAAAAATACGGCATCGTCGCCTTGCTGTTTACCGTATGCAGCGCGATTTCTCTAATCTCAGCGGTTGCTTATTTGATCACGAGTGCGGACGGCGCGCTTTATAATGTCCTTGCGCTGGTATGGCTTGTGACGATTGCTTCCGGCTGTGTACTTGCAGTATTCTCCCATGGCCCCCGCTGGGTATCTTTTGTATGCCTTTCCTGCGTGATCCTTTATGGACTGCTGCACATCGTGTCCTCCTATTTGCTGATGATCGCCATGGGTGCGATGAGCGCTG
>ERZ773108.1997-NODE-1997-length-18679-cov-5.817332_pt1 | contig 18679 bp, 14 predicted proteins | sample MGYA00580570_ERZ773108 | MGnify/ENA primary metagenome ERZ773108 (study PRJEB29015, sample SAMEA2737840) | human gut metagenome | biome: human gut; feature: human-associated habitat; material: faeces | place: China | collected 2012 ...
CGTAAGATACGATTGTACCGTACTTCTTAGCTGCCTTACAAGCTGCAATAACAGTCTCGCATGCCTGCTCAGAAAGAGCAGCGTAGATACCGCCTGTATGTAACCAACGAACACCTAAACCACCATCGCTCTTGTTCTTGAAGATGTAATCGAAATCGAAATCTTCTGGAGTAGCCTGTGAAATAGCTGTGTTAGCTCTATCAGAGCAACCCTTGGCACCACGGAAAACCAAATCCCCTTCTGATGGAGATCATCTGCAAAGACAATGATCTGCGGCCGGAGGAAGTAGTTGTGGTCGGAGATACTTACGAAAGCGACATCGTTATGGCACAAAACTATGGAAGTAGTGCTGTGTATATTGGCGAAGAAGATCATAAAAACATAAAATGTATTCATGCAATTGGTGAATTGCTGTAAAAGCAGAAGAAAAAGGAGGCTTTTTCATGAGTAAAATAAATTTACTGGATTGTACGCTTCGGGATGGCGGTTATGTCAATGACTGGCATTTCGGGCGCGAGGCAATTTTTAATATTGGCAAGAAGATCGTGCTGGCAGGCATCGAATATTTTGAGATCGGATTTGTCCGGGAATGTGATTATGATGAGGACTATTCCCTGTTTGATGGAAATGAAAGCGTGAGGAAGATGATCACTCCGAAAAATCCGGGGACTCATTATGTCGGCATGATTGATATGGGACGGCCGATTCCGTTGGAAAAGCTGGGAAAACGTACCGAGGATGGTTTTGATGTTTTCCGTGTCATCTTCAAAAAAAGCAAGATTCAGGAAGCCTACGATTATATTCAGAAACTCCAGAAGCTGGGCTATGAAGTTTTTGCACAGGCAGTAGGAACCGATAATTATTCGGACAGCGAATTTATTGATCTGATCAAGCAATTTAACGAGCTTCCCATCAGTGCCTTTTATATTGTGGACAGCTTTGGCCTGATCAAGAAAAAAGACTTTGTCCGCCTGGCACAGATTGCCGATCACAACCTGCGGGAGGACATCATGCTGGGGTATCATTCCCACAACAATATGCAGCAGGCCATGGGCAATGCGTCAGCCTTTACGGAGATGCATCTGCACCGGGATATTATTCTGGATGCGTGTGTATTTGGTATGGGACGTGGAGCCGGAAACCTTAATCTGGAGCTTTTTGCAGAATATATGAATGAAAACTTTGACAAGCAGTACCGCATTGAGCCGATGCTGGAGATCATTGACGAATATCTGAACGATATTTACAGAGAACATTTCTGGGGATATTCCCTGCCGTTATATCTCTCTGCCGCTAATGGATGCCATCCGAATTATGCCATTTATTTTGCTTCCAAGGGAACACTGACCGTAAAATCATACAATGAGATCTTAAAGTCGATTCCAAAGGAGGACAAGGCACTTTACAATAAGGACAAAGCAGAAAAGATCTATAAAGAATATCAGGAGAATTATGTGGACGACCGGGAATCCGTGGAGCAGCTGGAAAAAGAGCTGGCAGGCAGACAGATTTTGCTGATAGGACCGGGAAAGAGCCTGGAGGAGCAAAAGGATCTGGTGCAGGCATTTATTCAGAAGGAGAAGCCTGTGGTGATCGGACTCAACTTCATTCCGACGGAGGTTTCCTGTGACTATGTCTTTGTATGCCATATGAGACGCTACAAAAATGTAGTAAATCAGCCGGTGAAAAAGATCATCACCTCCAATCTCCGGGAGGCGAAAGAATATGATCATATGCTGAATTTTGCCAGCTACTCATGCCAGGAGCCGGCGATTATGGAAAACTCCGGACTGATGTGTCTCCACTTCCTGATGCATATGGGAATCGCGAAGGTATCCATCGCAGGCTTAGACGGTTACGATATTACCAATCGCGGCAATTATGTCAACAGTGGCCTGGAATATGACTTTACGGCAGAGCAGCTGCAGGAGCGTAATGAGCTGATTGCCAAAGAAATTTCTGCTCTGCAGGAAAAAATGGAAATAGATTTCCTGACAGACAGTATTTACAAACGATAATATGAGGGAGAAAACATGGCAGAAGAAAAGAAACAAACGAAAAAAGAATTGCTGATCCAATTCATCAAATTTGGTATCGTAGGTGTCACCAATACGCTGGTTTCTTATGTGATCAATGTTGCCGTGCTGTTTGTACTGGGACGGGTACAGATCTTTCAGAGATGGGACTACATTATTGCCAATACGGTGGCGTTTATCTTAAGTGTTCTGTGGTCCTTTTACTGGAATAACAAGCTGGTTTTTGATATGGAGGGAACCGGCTGGAAGGAACTGCTTGGAGCACTGTTCAAAATGTATCTTTCATACGCATTTACCGGAATTATACTAAGTAATGTGTTGTCCTATTTATGGATCGATGTACTGCACATCTCTAAATATATTGCACCCCTGATCAATTCTGCCATCGGTGTACCGATTAACTTTATCCTCAATAAGTTTTGGGCATTTCAGGGAAAATAAGGTTGTTTGACAATATTTTTCGGAAATGTTAGAATAATTATTGCCGCTTCGGAGTAGAAGCGGCAGATAATTTCATAGCTGCGGATGTGATGGAATTGGCAGACATGCAAGATTTAGGTTCTTGTGCCGCGAGGCGTGCAGGTTCAAGTCCTGTCATCCGCATCAAAACCCCGGAACGAAGGTTCCGGGGTTTTTGCGGATGGAGACCTTGAATCCTGGGATTCAAGGTCTCCGCTGCCGCTCTGGTCGGTGCCGGGCAGACGTCCACCGGACGTCTGGCACCCTGTCATCCGCATAATAAGCTTCAAACCCTTTATTTATAAGGGCTTGGAGCTTTTTTTGATTTTGGATTTGTCTTCGAAACAGAGTGGAAAATAATGATTTGACATCAGTAGCAATGGAAGGACGAGGAGAGAGGATGTATAGGCACTATTTAAGCTGACCAATGGAGGTTATGGCAAAGAAAACAGCGATCAAGAAAGTATTGAAGCTTGCACCATTGAAAACAGCGTGTCTGAGGGCAATCGCCAGTGACGAAACCATTAAGTCAGAACTGGCAGAAGATATGACCGAGATGAAGGGGGACATGTTGAGGAGGAGGGCAGTGTTGCGTAGAAAAGAATGTGGAGAAAAGGAAAAAGGGTTTCTGTGGAAAATGCAGAGAGAGCATTCGTTGTTTAAATATCAGATGATTTCCGGCATCAATCGGAAGCTTTACGATGGCTGCAGATCACATCGTGGGAGAAGACTGAGGAGATACTGACGGTTTATGTCGGGAGAAAACGATAATTTAACAGTGTAAATTACAAGATAAAAAGAGCGTTCATATTGCAATGGAACGGTTGTAAAATGAAGATACATTAAAAAGAAAGGGGAGATGCAGGATGCAGGGAGCGCTTTTGAAAGGTGTATCTGCTGAAGAATTAGCAGGCATTTACACGGAAGTAGCGGAGGAGATTGGAATAGACAATGCATATGTGTTGTTCAAGCATTTTCGTGGACAGCAGCTTACATTTCCTATGAAATTTTATTCCAGTGACTATATTGCAAGAAGAATCTGTATAGAACATGGAGAGGGGGAGAGTGCAAGAAAACTGGCAACAAAATACGGATATTCGGAAAGTCGGGTAAGGCAGATATTAGCCAGAAATAGGTGATAACTATAATTAAATAAACAAGGGTTTGGTAAAAATACGTGGAGAATGTAAGTACATGTTTGCATTAAGATGGAGGTAGTTAATATGGCAATTTTTAAATGTCCTGAGTGCAAAAATAAGATATCTGATAAAGCAAGTATTTGTCCAAAATGTGGATATCCTATCACAAGGGTTCCTGAAAATATAGAAATAGAATTGTCCCCAAGAAAGAAAGCAAAAGTAAAAAAGATAGCTGTTATTTCGCTTATAATAATATTTGTTATAGTTGTGGGCATGCTTATAATAACTATTATTGCAAAACAGCATTCAAATGGACTTTACCGAGGAATTGAATGGGGAAGTACAGTTGACGAAGTGAAAAACAAATTAGGCGATGAAGAAAAAGAAATTCAAGAGGAAAGCATATCGCAATTTCCAGAAAATTATGAGGGAATTGAGAACGCAACAGCTTGGGTTAATTATCATTTTAATGAAGGTGGTCTATATTGGATATCAGTTGCTGTTTCGAGTGAAAATGCATCAGAAGAGGAAAAAGATAAGGTGGCAATGGCAATATATGACAAACTTGTTAAGCGATATGGAAAATGTGACAAAATCAGTGATGATCAGGAATATATTTGGAATACCCAATATAGCGAAATTACCTTGTCTGCGGATCATTGTCTTATTAATTACAAAAAATTGTAGTAGTGCGTAGATAGTAGATTTTGTGCAAGGAGGCAGTGAAAAGTAAATAAAATTTGATTTTTGTATATATTGTGATATTTGTGTTTATAAAAGATAAGGTTGTTTTTGAGTTCCGCTAAGACTTCCTTATCTTTTATAAATCGTTAATGTAGCGATTAATATATTTTAATATATTTTGACAAAAATATATTAACGTTGTAAGGATGAAGAATATATTATATTGAAATACATTGGTAATTATAGTATAATAAAAATGTAAATGACGCTTGTGAGATATTACAAACACAGAAATAGTTGTATGTATTTAAAATCAGCAAATTTTTGCGGGAAACAACTGATTTTTGGAGGAAAAGGAGATGTTTGGCACAGTTATTCTGGATGCATATACAAAAGACGAAAAGTTTGATATGGCAAGAGCTATTGATGATTTATGTTCGCCATCGGACAATTATGGGTGGGCTTCAGCGGGAATTTACTGTTTTTGGGATTATTATGCAGAAGCAATTCTTTACATTGGATTAGCTGGGGATCTGGCGGAAAGATTTAAACAACATAATGGAATTTTGCCGCTTAAGTCGGGGTCAAAACAAAAAGAGATAGAAGATTATTTTTCAAAAAATGATCGATTGGGATATACAATATTTGTACAATCTTCATTATCTCAACCTCTCGTGCACCGGAATAAGGGGACATATGAAAAATTTGCAAAACAAATGAATTCACCAATAGGAGATTTGATAAGCGAACAGGGGAGGGTGGATATTAAAAATGTTGAGGGGATATTGATTGAAGCTTTTAGGAGAAGATATAATCGTTTTCCACCATGGAATAGTATAGGCGGTTCTGTAGTTGGTCAAGGGAATGTGATGGAGAATAATATCAATATTGTTAATAGCTTTTGTCATCCGGATAAGTACGCCGTAAATCCTATAGTATCGCGAGCTACCATTCGTGAATTATCTGATCACCCAGAATGGGTATGGTATGAAAATTATTTACATGCTGCACGGATGGATTTGCTTTTATTAGGTATGGACTATAACCAAGCAATTGATTTTGTGAATGAAAAAGATCCGCTCGGTACTTATAATAGAATGAAAGAAAACGGATACCTCAAAAAGAAATTGATAATTTAGATGGAAATAAGTGCGCAAATAAATTTTTATATATTCTTTATGAAGATTAACAGGAGCTATAGATGGATAAAATAACATATGATTTACTTCCAAAACAAAAAAATCGAAAGCATAGCCATAAATTTGTTATAGATATTTATCCTTGTGCCTATGAATTGCACAAGGAATTAAAAAAGAAAGGTGTTATTGAGCGAATTCAGGAGATACCACAATTAGGAGTGATAAAGACGCCTAAAAAATATAAAAAAAGTAGATATGATTATGTAATGTTACAATTGTATTTACATCAATTGATAAAAAGTAATTTGCAAGAGTATCTAGAAAAATCATATAACAATAAAGTTGCTGCAAATGAATTTGGAGAGACTTACACATATGCAAATAGTCAAATGAAAGTAAGTATTGCAGATATTATTCAAATACTTACAATTGTATACAATATAGGGCATTTTTATAATACATTCACTGCCTCCCGTGCGGTTACATTGTTAGCAGTAGAAAAAAAGAACGTTTATGACATGGTGGTAAAGGCATCGGGAAGCGAACGATATCGTGACGCTGCTAAAGTTATTTTAGATAGCAGAAATTATCATAGATTGCATTTGTTAAATTCTATATTGATACTTGAAAGGTGTGATCAAACAAAACCGTCAGTGTCATTAGCACTAGAAATATTGTATTCTTATATAAATGAATCAATGTTGCCTGATGATAGTAAGCTGAGATATATTTTTAATGTTTTTAGAAAAGTTCGTACAGTTTCTTATCTAACATATGATTTGGAGATTGCAGAAACCCCATTAACGATAGATCTTTGTAATCAAAAGGCTATGCTTGTATTGTTGAAAGAATTATTGTCTGAATATAACGATAACCGATCATCGAATTATTTGATCGAGTCGATTACAAAACTTCTTGATGATACAGTGTATAATGAGAATTCAAATGCCATCTGTTATTATCAAATTTCACGAAAAATGGCTTCTCGTTTGGCGAAGGAAGCTATTGAAACTAAATGTGATTATTATACGGACTGGTTTGAGAATAAGAATAGTAATCTGAATTGTACATACGCACAAAGAAGAGACTATGTTGAAAGGCAAATTTTAAAACTTACCTTTACTAGAGAACAAAGGAAATTATCAGAGATTTTGCTTGTCGAATTAGAAAAAATCAATAACACTCGTGTAGGCTATTATGATAGAAATTCTGGAGAACAAACAATTCTAGTATCTATAAAAAAAAGATGTGAAGCGACAGTCAAAAGATATGTGGCTTTTAGAGTTATGAAATGTGTGATAAGAATTCTCCGTAGGATATTGGACATTTCTTCGACCGATGCAAGATTTTTATTATGCACAAAGTTTTTTTTGTTTTATTTATTTGATGAAAACCCGGTTGTTATTAAACCAACAATACATAGAGAGAAATGCGTAATATGCACACGTGGAAAAAATTCCCGTATTCGTGAAATTTATACATTATTACAAAACTCTATTGGTAGTGAGGATAATAACCATGAAGTAAATTTCTTAATGAGCCAACTTAAAGATGACACAACAAATGACACCAGTATTACAATACCTGCAAGTATACTTGTTTATAATAAAAATGCACCAAGAACTCCTTTATGTGAATTTGATGGAATGATTGTTTATCCTATGAGAAAAGAAAATCAAATTATATTTTTAGAAGCGAAAAATAAAGATAAAAGACCAAATGAAGGCAAAAGATGTCTTAAAGATAAATTTGATAAGTTATCTTTAATTTATACTGATGAAGAAATTAAAATTGTTGATTGTGATGCATACTGGAAGTATACACTATAAAATATAATAGAATTTTTAGAACTAAGCACAGTCGATTAGCCTGTGTTTAGTTTTTTAAGTTAAATTATATGAATTTAGATTGTACTATAATGATTTTAAAGAGACCGTTTCACGTTTTGTGTAAACTCAAAAAACTGACATAAGATTTTATTGATAGTTATACTAAGAGCAGAGACCAGATTTTGGTTCTCTGCTCTATCTGCATTATACAGGTATAAATGCACATGTCAAATAGATTTTCCTAGAATTCTGCTTTTTCCAGCCGTTCTTCAAAATAGATCTCCAGCTGGGCTCGTATCTGGGACCAGTCCCTGCGGCGTCCGGTCCATTTTTTAGTGATGTCCATGGTAGCCAGATAGAGCATTTTTAAGAGGCTGTCATCGCTTGGAAAGACAGTCCTGCTTTTGGTGACCTTACGCAGCTGCCGGTTGAATCCTTCAATCGCATTAGTTGTATAAATGAGCTTCCGCACTTCATTGGGATATTTAAAATAAGTGGAAAGTGTAGCCCAGCGTTCGCTCCAGGATTTATAGATCTTCGGATATTTGCTGTTCCATTTTTCACCAAAAGATTCTAATTCCTCCAGGGCTGCAGCTTCATCAGGTGCTGCATAAACCATTTTTAAATCTGCCATAAGTTTTTTCAGATCTTTATAGGATACATAATTCGTGGTATTCCGGATCTGGTGGATGATACACTGCTGGATCTCGGTCTTTGGATAAACTGCTTCGATTGCCTGTGGAAATCCGTTCAGTCCATCCACACAGGCGATCAGAATGTCCTGCACACCACGGTTTTTCAATCCGTTAATAATAGACAGCCAGAATTTTGCACCTTCATTTTCCCCGACATACATGCCGATCACATCCTTTTTCCCATCCATATCGATCCCAAGGGCAATGTATACCGCACGTTTCACAATACGCCCTTCACTGCGGACGTGGTAGTGGATCGCATCCATGTAAACAACAGCATATATCTCCTGCAGTGGACGCTCCTGCCATTCCTTTACAAGTGGCATTATTTTATCGGTAATACGGCTGATCGTGCTGTCTGAAATATCCAGATCATAAAGCTCTTTTAAGTGTGCTTCAATGTCTCCCGTGGTCATTCCTTTTGCATACATAGATATGATCTTTTCTTCCATGTCCTGAGTGACCGTATTCTGATATTTTGGTATCAGCTGCGGTTCATACTCCCCTTTGCGGTCCCTGGGTATTGCAATGTCCATATCCCCATAACTGGTACGCATTGTTTTCTTGGAATGTCCATTCCGGCTGTTATCGGTCTCTTTATTGCGATAATCGTATTTGGAATACCCCAGTTCCTCATTAAGCTCTTCGTCAAGAGCCCCTTCCAATAAAACAGACATCATGTCCCGCATGATGGAATTAACATCGTTTCCGCTTTTGATACTGATATCATTCTCCTTGAGATATCCCTGCATCATTTCGCGCATTGCTGCTTTTTGTGGTGAATCACTTTTTCTTCTTGCCATAATAAAAACCTCCAAACTGAGTAATGTTATCTTACATCAGTTTGAAGGTTTACACAAACTTTGGAACACTCCCCGTCCTTTCGAACACTCTCTTCGTTCTTCTTTCTATATCCGGATCTTAGACCTCTTCCTCTATCTCTTCCTCGTCAGGCTGGATATGATCGGTGAAATACTGCTCACTGATCATATCCAGGTATGCCGGATCCTCCTCCGGATACTGCTTCACCAGATTACTGCGGATATGTGCCATAACCACCAGATCATTCTCTGCCTGAGACACCTCCGGATTGGTCCACTTCTCAGCGATCTCCTTTGTCAGGTTCTCGCTCATCCATGCAAGGATCTTTTCTGTCTTTTCCTTTTCGATCGGAATCTCTGTCTTAATTCTTACAGACTTTACAACAGAAACAATACCGCCGATCAAAAACAGTAAAAACATCAGTGCAAGTCCCCAAAGGACTACAACATTATACTTGATCGGAATGATATCCAGCTTACATAACAGCAGGTATGCTTCTCCGATAATACCGAAGATAATAAATGTCAGACCGGAGAATAACATATCTTTGTACGCATCCTCTTTGGTCACATACTCTTTAGTGGACTCGTATAAAAGATCTCTGGCTGTATCCTCCTCGTCATCATCTTCTCCCAGCTTCAGCTCCTCATTGTCCTCTGCAAACGGATTGTAATTCGGATCAGATGCTTCATCCTCTGCATCCCAGTCATACTCTTCCGGCTCTGAGGTCTCTTCCTCATCCTCTGAATCACTCCCTGCAAGAACTTTTTCCTCTTCGCTGTCATCCTCTGTCTCATCGGAAGCATCTGCATCTGCGTCCTCATCAGCAGTTTTCTTCTCAAGCTCCTGTCTGCGTGCTTCTTCCTTCTGCTGCTCGATATCCTCCTCCACAGCGGTCAGAAAACCCTCAAAAAGACGCTCCGCCTTTTTCGCCATCTTCTCCGGGACAGTCACTTTATAGCTGTCTGTCTCCTCATCGTACTTCTTCAGAGCACCCTTTACCTTGGAATATTCCAGATACTCCACAAAACGGTCTGCCATCTGCTCGTCCTTGAGATTGCAGATATCAACCGTTTCAAAATCGGCTGCCGTTCCTTCTACAAGCTCGGTTCCGCAATCTGCACAGACGGTGATCCCGTCTCTGTACTCTGTCTTACACTTTGGACACCACATAATTTCGTCCTCCTCTTAATCGTTCTCTAACTAATACTAGCATACCACCCGCCAAAACTCAAGGTTTCCGGCGGTTTTCACAAACTCTTCACAACCGCAGTTCTATCCCATAAATCGGACAACACAATATGCTTTCCCCGCAGAATCCTGCAGTGCAACCAGATAGCCGTCCGGCACCTCATAACGCACCGGCCGGATCGTATCTCCAAGCATCGCCTGACTACGATACTCCACACGCAGCTCACGGATCACAAAGGTTTCCGGCAGATATGCGGTCGCCATGCGGACATACTGCCCGTTATTGACGTGGTGATTCGTATCCAGATGATACTCCTGTACCACAAATACCTTCTGTTCCTGCCCGCCCTCCTTTGGAACCGGAATCTTCCGGGAGACCTTTTCCAACGGAAGCGGATCTGCGATGCCATACAGATCAATATCCTCCGGACTTACCATGCAGGGACGCATCTTTACCCGGTCTAACAGCGTCCAGATAGAATATGCCTGAACCGCAGCCTTGCCGTCCTCGCCATAGATCAGAAAGTTACGATAGCCAAACATCTTCTCGCTGCCGCATGCCTGTGTCGCGATCTTAATATGCTCGCCCATATCCGGATAACGGTCGATCACGATCTGCCAGAAATTCAACACCCACATTTTCTGTCTGCCGTAAACGGTATCCATTCCGACACCTAATTCCTCTGACTCGAAACAGGTGCAGTCCTGCAGATAATTGACAATCCCGTCCGGGCTTAATTTACCGTTCTCCGCCAGCTCACTGTATCTTACTCTGCTATCAAATGAATACATTCTTTTCTCCTTTCCCATAACAAGGATCATAACGCCCAAAAATGACAAAACAAGCATTTCCTTGCGTCACACTACATTACGAACATTTTCCTATATCACGAAAAAAGGAGCTTCCATTGAAAACGGAAACTCCTTTCTGCTGCAAGAATAATAATGATATTAGGTACAAAAGGTCATTTGACCCTTGCATCATAATAATTATTTTACAAGCTCTTTTACCTTTGCAGCCTTACCTACTCTGTCACGAAGATAGAACAGTTTAGCACGTCTTGCCTTACCTTTTCGTACAACCTCGATCTTGTCGATAATTGGGGAATGAAGCGGCCAGGTCTTCTCAACACCTACACCGTTAGAGAACTTTCTAACTGTGAATGTCTCTCTGGCACCACCGTTCTGTCTCTTCAGAACTGTTCCCTCGTAAACCTGGATACGCTCACGGCTACCCTCGATAACCTTTGCATAAACCTTTACAGTATCTCCGACACGGAAATCTGCAACTTCCTTCAACTGCTCGTCTTCAATTGCCTTAATAATATCGTTCATGATGTGACCTCCTTTTATTTTCGACATTCTTAATACTTATGTGCTGTCCGCAACCGTAACAGAGGAATATCTCTACTCACAACCACTCTATCATATCATAACATTTCCGCCAAGACAACCCCTAATTTTAAAAATAAATAGAAAAATGAATCGCCACTTAGGGAATCCGTCCTCTTTGCCGCAGCCATGACACCGATTACTGTTATTCTATCTGAAACAGCTCCATCAGCTCTTCCATCGTAAGCTGGTTTACAAATACCTCACCCGCCTCGATTACATTTTCGGATAAAAGCTTCTTGCGGGTCTGCAGGGCATCGATCTTTTCTTCGATCGAATCCTTCATGATCAGTTTGATCACCTGTACCTTCTTCTTCTGACCAATCCGGTATGCACGGTCTGTCGCCTGCTCTTCCACCGCCGGATTCCACCATGGATCAAAGTGGATCACGGTGTCTGCACCGGTTAAGTTCAGTCCGGTTCCTCCCGCCTTGAGAGAGATCAAAAATACCTTGACCCTTCCCTGGTTAAAGCTTTTGACGTATTCCTTGCGCTGCTCCGGCTTCGTGGCACCTGCCAGATAATGATAGGCGATTCCCTGCTTGGTAAGCTCCTGCGCAATGATATTGAGCATCGAGGTGAACTGCGAAAAGATGATCACGCTGTGACCGCCGTTGAGGATGTCCGGAAGCTGCTCCAGCAGAAGATCCAGCTTGCCGCTGCCACCATGATAGTTTTCAATGAAGGTACCCGGATGACAGCAGATCTGGCGCAGTCTCGTCAACGCCGCAAGAACCTGCATTCTGCCACCTGCAGCCTCAAAGGTGCCGACGCCCTTCATCTCCTCCTGAATCCTTGACAGATACGACAGATATATCTTTTTCTGTTTTGCTGTCATCTCTGCCATACGCTTTGTCTCAATCTTATCCGGCAGCTCCTTTAAGACTTCCTTCTTCATACGACGCAGGACAAACGGCTGTATCCTGGTCCGAAGCTCCTTCATCTTATTCTGGTCGTGCTCCTTTAAAATCGGTTTTTCATAGGCATCGGCAAACCTTGAATACTTCATAAAAAAGCCCGGCATAATAAAATCAAAGATCGACCACAGTTCGGAAAGTGCATTCTCGATCGGCGTACCGGTCAGTGCAAACCGGTTGTCTGCCGGAATGCTCTTGACTGCCTTTGCGCCCAGAGAGGACGGATTCTTGATAAATTGCGCCTCATCCAGAAAGACGTGATCATACTTTTGCTGCTGGTAGCTTTTGGTGTCCTTCCGTATCAGCGGATATGTTGTGATCCACACATCGTAATCGCCCTGCCGTCCGGCAATGAGTTCCTCTCTCTCCTCCGGCGTTCCCTGCACAATGCAGGTACGGATCGACGGTGCAAACTTCTGAAACTCATCCTGCCAGTTATAGGCTAACGATGTCGGACAGACGATCAGCGTCTTTTGTCCCGGGAAGGAGCAGATATAGACGATCGCCTGCAGTGTCTTACCAAGACCCATATCGTCTGCAAGGATTCCTCCCATGCCATAGTGCGCCAGCGTCTTAAGCCACTGATATCCCACCACCTGATACGGCCGCAGAGAAGCTGTCACGGTCTCCGGTATCTCCCAGCTTGCCTGCTCCGGATGCTTCAGATCCTGCAAAAGTCTTTCATAAGCCTCCTGTCTCTGCAGACGGCTTCCCCGCGGCAGCATCTTCTCTAAAAACATTGCCGTACTCTTATGAAACTTCAACTTGCTGCCGGAGTATTCCTGATCGTTATCCAACATCCAGCGCAACGAATGAAGCTGCGGATCCTCTCTTGTCAGATCAATAAAGGAGCCGTCCTTTAACCGGAAATACTTCCGTTTCAACTGAACCGAGCGGAAGAATGCCTCCAGCTCCTCCTGCGGGATCTGCGCATAGCCAAGATCGATCTCTAACAGATTAATATCCGTATCCAGCCGGATATTGGCGGACATCGTTCCCATTTTGCGAATGCCGTGGCTTTTATATTCTTTGGAATAAAATACCTTAAAATGATCGGTCAGCTCGCTGATCCGTTCTGTCATCAGTTCAAAAATATCGTTTTCATTTTTCAGTAAAAAGCAGTCTCCCTGCACCTGAAAATTCAGTCCGTAAAGAATGCTGATCAGCCGCTCCTCTTCCTCCTTGTCACGGACAAGAATGATATCGTCTGACGTAAACTCCTCCTGCAACGGATTCACATGATACTTCCCGTAGCAAAACTCCAGCCTTGCAGAAACGTAATACTTCTTGCGCATCTGGCTGATATCAAGATAGAGCTCCGGCTGCAGTGCCTCTACAATATAGCTTTCCCGAAGCTGTTCCGGCACCTGTACCTGCATGGACTTTTTAATGACCGGCAAAACCTTCTCGATAAAACGCTTTTTGTTTTCGCCGCGGAAATCGATCTGTCCCTCCTGCGACCGGAACAGACTGGAATAAAACGGCAGAAGATTGCAGATATAATCCCGCTCCGGCAGATAAATGTCTTTCCGGTAATAAAGGATCGAACCGTCCTCTGACAGCGCATACAGCTTATCCTCGCCCTCCTGGGCAAGCGTCAATCCTTCCTCATCCATCTTCATGTCGAGAGAAATCTCCGGGCGTCCTTCCACGATCTGCGCAGTCCCTGCGTCTTTGCCAAACAAACTCAGCTGGCATTCCAGTCCCTTTGCCAGATGCAAAAGCTTCACCAGCATATTCTGTGATAAGACCATCTCCTGTCTGCTGAACAGATTGGAATAATAAGTCTTACCGAGCGTCTCCTGAATCTCGTAAATCTCGGTCAGATAGGACATCACATTGGCGGACGCCTCATCAAAGGCACATTCTCCCGGAATAAAGTAAAACTGCTTTCCAAGACGAATGTCCTTCTCCTCGTAATAATCCGCGATAAACTTCTTGGTGTTTGTCACCTTATACATTTTCTCGGAGCCGGCGTACAGGCTTAAATACGCCTTGGCATTCTGCTTCCTTAAAAGCGACGGGATCGTAATACGGAGTCCCAGATGATAATAGGTCGGACTGAGTCTGCGAAATTCTCTTTTCTGGAAATATTCAATAATCTGATAAGCAGTTTTATCCCTGGTATCCAGATGCTCCTTGACGTTCTCCCGCTGCTGGTAATCCGCAATAAATAAAAGTGTTGCCACAACATGCTTACAGGCTCCCTTTTGCTTAACATGCGACGGACAGTTGCAGGTATAAAGCCACTCTCCATCTTCAGACACCTGTATCGTCACGACATACTGGTTTCCTCCATGTACCACACTTCGATACTGACCATTGTTCTCATTCCAGGTCACATCACTTACCGCATGCGCTGCATAATAACGCATTCCGCGGTAATATACCGTTTCTGAGGATGCCATGCGGCGAATTGCCTCTCGTGTGATTCTCTGCATTTTACGAAACCTCTTTTCTTTCAATCAAACTGTCTTTGATCAACGGTTACGCTTCTTCGTCTGCCAGCAGATGCAGTTTATCTGCAACAACAGACATCTTCCTTCCAAACGGAAATTCATATAATTCATCTCTGGTAAGTCCCTTCATTTTCAGGATCAGTACAAAATAAACACATACCGCTGCGATCAGTGCCGGCAGCAGGGAAATGATATTGCTTCGTGTCAGCAGATGGAACAGCTTAAATACCAGGAAGGTGATAACCCCCATAGCAGCCGATGCCAGAAACGGCACGCAAAAGCATTTCGTAACCTCCTGCTTGAAGCCGAGATGTACGCTGACGGAATAGCCGTTTAACACACATACTAACAACGGATATGTGACGTTACCGATGACAAGGGCATATACACCAAGTCCGGTAAAGCGCATCAGAAACCATACCAGGATCACATGCACGATCAGAGAGATCAGGGAATGCCATACCGGCAGGCGCATCTGGTCGATACTCTGTAACACACCGCTTGTCACGGTTGACAGTGCATAGAAAATAATACAGCTGGAACCGATGATCATCATCATGGAACCCATCTTATAATCCATGGACGGATAAATGGAATGAATGATCGGCACGGCAAGCACTGCCATACCGACAGCCGATGGAAATGCAATGATCATATTAAACTTCACAGCAAGATTGACCTTGCGGTGTACCGCATACTTATCCTTGCCAATATAAGACGCTACAAGGCTTGGCACCATCGAAGATGCAATGGCGGTCGATACGGCGATCGGCACACTCACAAGCGTTCTGTACTGTGTGCTGTAGATTCCCTGCCATGTACTGATCTGTGTACCGGTAATACCTCTCGTTGGCAATACCCAGTTGATCAGGGATACATCAATGATACCGCTGAGCTGATATACCGTCTGGCTCAGAATGATCGGGATGGCAGTCCAAAGGATCAGCTTGTAGGTCTCTCCCACAGACATTGCTTCGGAAACATGATCTCTTCTCTGCTGCTTCTTCATGACCGGACGGTAGATCAGATATACAAATACCAGAAAGATCAGTGCCATCAACGCGCCCATGCTGGTACCGAGTGTACCGCCGGCTGCTCCCCATGCGGAGAATTTTGCGGAAGCGCTGTGCGCACGCATCATAAAGAATGCCGCAGACACACTGACGATCGCATTTACGATCTGCTCAAAGATCTGGGAGATCGCCGTTGGCATCATAGTTTTTCTGCCCTGGAAAAGACCTCGCAGCGTTCCCATAATTGCTACCACAAAAATAGTTGGTGCCAGAATACGCAGTGGAATGGAAATTCCGTAAAAGCTCTTAAAGAAATTTTTTTCCAGCCAGTCTGCTCCAAAAAAGACAAATAATGCTGCCGCACCACCGGTACAGATGGAAAAGATCATAGAACACCGGAAAATATGATATGCCTCTTTATATCGTTTTTCAACACATTTGGCCGATACCATCTTGGATACCGCCATCGGCATACCATAGGATGAAATGATCAGCAATATATTGTATATCTCGTAAGCAGAAGAATAGATTCCGTTTCCCTCGGAGCCAATAATATTGGCCATCGGTATCCGGTACAAAAGACCGATCATCCGTACCAGGATCGATGCCACCGCCAAAATACTTCCCTGCTTCAAAAAACCGCTGGCAGCAGTTAATTTCTTGTTTGTTGTTTCCATTCTGTTACCCATGCCTTTCCCACGCCTGCATGACAGAAACCGCAGGCTTATATTTCCTGTATCTTATAATTTATTCCCGTATAATACCCAGATCCTGCAGAATCTGCTCCTGACGCCGTTCCATCTCAATCCGTTCCTCGTCCTCCATATGATCATAACCAAACAGATGAAGCATGCTGTGCGCCGTCAGAAAACAAATCTCCCGTTTCAGGGAATGACCGTATTCTTCCGCCTGCATTTTGGCGCGCTCCACAGAGATTACAATATCCCCCAGTATGAGCTCTCCCGTCTCCGGATGAAAATACTCTGCTGCATTATCCTCATCCTCCAGCACAGAAAAATCCGCAGGTGCCGGATAATCTACCATCGGAAAAGAAAGGACATCCGTGGGGACATCCAGTTCCCGGAACTCCCTGTTAATCTCACGGATGGAATCATTGTCGGTAAATGTTACATTTACCTCAAATTCATAGGGACATTTTTCCTGATCCGCTGCCTGGCAAATGACTTTTTCCAAGATCGTTTCGTAATCAAAATCCAGTTTCTGATCTGTTTCATTTTCAAAACAAATTGTCATGGTAAATGATAATCCTCCCTTATATCTCAAATGCATGTGCTACATAAAATGCTTTTAATGTATCTAACTGTGCATCGGTCAGTCCAGCTTCATCCAAACCGCCCTTATTGATACGATTTGTAAATATACTCATCACAAGCTGGTCATCGGAAATCGCACCTCTTTTGCCGTTTTTGCGAAGATATTCACTGGTGGAAACAATACAATCGCTCAGCATCACAACGGCCGCCTCCGGACTTTTCGGTATCTCGCTGCCGGTATTATGCTGGCGGATCACTGCTGCAAGATCCTCCGGAAAGCCGTATTGTTCTGCCAGAACAGCATTGCCCTCCATATAATTGTCCGGGGAAAGCATTCTTCCTGCCTCGTGGAACATTCCTCCCACAGCTGCCAGTGCCTCATTGCAGCCCAGCTCTCTGGCCGCCAGCCCGGATAACCGGCTGATCTCATAAGAATGCTGATAAAGAGTATTCTCCTCCTTCAACTGAAGGATTAACGGATAATCATCCTGCAGATATGCCATCATATCAAACGATTCCACAGAAGCTTCCGGCTCCTGTCTTTTATTTTCCTCCGGCTCCGGCCCGATACCGGCTTCCACGTCAGGTGACATCTCCGGCACATCTGACGCGCCGTCACCTCCGGCTGTCCCGCAGACAATCTGCAAAATACCACTGAAGACCGCCACAAATACCAGACTGGAAATCTCCAGGATCAGGAAATATCTCTGCCGGAATATCTCACTGCTCTGAAATCCACAGCGGATTACAAACAGGGCAATACACAATGCCACAAGAATCACTCCTGCATATGGCATTTCCTTTCTGTCACGCAGCATAGATAAGATCATTACGATCGCTGCTGCCATGATAAAATACCCCACCAGCAGATTGATATCCTTATGAACCAGTGCCGCATTGCACAGATAATCCAACATCAGAACGCCAAAGGTCACTGCCTTGATCTCGACCGACTCAAGATATCCCACAACTGCCAGCGGCAGAAGCCAGAACAGCCCAATGTGGTAGCGGGATGCGGCGCCGATCAGACACAGGGAAACGGAAAAAGAAAACAGATAAACTAACTTTTCCGGAATCTGTGCCCACAGCATGTCCTCTCTTGCATGAAGCAGTGTCATAAATACCACACCAATGATCAGAGAATAACAAACCTGCACCAGCATACCGGCAATGGTCATACGGTTTATACCGGCACATATCAACGCTCCCAGTATCAACGACAGATACATCACGATCGAGAACAGTCTTTTTTCATTTATCCTTTCCATGACGTGCCCCCTGCTCCTTTTTTCTTGCCTCGCGGCGAGCCTGTTTCTTTTCATAATCGTCATATGCACTGACGATCTGCTGTACCAGCGGATGACGAACTACGTCCTTATTATCTAAAAAGGAAAACCCGATATCCTCTACATTTTTCAGTACATTGATCGCCTGATCCAGTCCCGAAGCGGTTCCCGACGGCAGATCCTTCTGTGTCTGATCTCCGGTCACAACGACCTTGGAACCAAATCCGATTCGTGTAAGAAACATCTTCATCTGCGCCGGCGTGGTATTTTGTGCCTCATCCAGAATAATAAAGGAATTGTCCAGAGTACGGCCTCTCATATACGCTAGAGGTGCCACCTCGATC
>ERZ773108.1998-NODE-1998-length-18659-cov-3.500000_pt1 | contig 18659 bp, 19 predicted proteins | sample MGYA00580570_ERZ773108 | MGnify/ENA primary metagenome ERZ773108 (study PRJEB29015, sample SAMEA2737840) | human gut metagenome | biome: human gut; feature: human-associated habitat; material: faeces | place: China | collected 2012 ...
GGGGCTGCTTTTACTGCACCCGATACATTGGAAATCAAAATATAGCAATGGACTCCCACTCTCGCCAGCAGTCGCCATTTTGCCTCAAAAGACACCCGTTCCGCCACCTCAACCGCTGTTTCTTCCGTTGTGATAGTATAGCATTTTCAATACATCTAGATGCATAGGTCGCAAAACGGATGCCCTTATTGCTGTCAAAGGTTCCCACTGCTTTAATCAGTCCGATTGTCCCAATGGAAATCAAATCCTCCTGCTCTTTATAAGAGGCATAGTATTTTTTGATAATGTGAGCCACCAGCCGCAGGTTGTGTTCAATAAAATAATCCCTAGCCTGCTGATCCCCTTCTTTGATTTTCTGAAGGCATTCCCGCTCCTGTGCAACTGTTAAGGGGCGGGGAAAGGAACCGGATGCGGTCAGATGCAGCGCAAAATACAAAAAGCCGCCCGCCAGGGCGGATAGCCAGACTGATAACATGTCTCCTCCTTGTTTGGCCTTGCAGCACAAGGTCAATACCGCGTCCGGTTCCGGCCGGCGGCCCGCCGAAAATCGTCCTCTTTGTAATAAGCATGAGGCCCTATTGTCAGCTTATGCGCCGGTTGGAAAATCGTGCGCGTCCCAAAAACAAAAAGGTTTCTGGTTGCGGTTCGCCGCCGGATATGATACACTTATGGGCAGAAAAAAGGGGGGAATCCGGATGCTATCGACACTGCTGGAACTTTCCACCTGTTGGGAACAGCTACAAAAGACAAACAAACCGGTCGTGATGTATGGAATGGGCAACGGCGCCGATCATATCCTGCGATATTTGGATCAGATGGGCGTACCGGTTCAGGAGTTTTTTGCCAGTGATAGATTTGTCCGCGGCCACAGTTTTCATGGCAGGCGGGTGAAAAAGCTTTCGGAAATTCAGGCCCAATACGAGGATTTTGTTATCGTTACTGCTTTTGCTGTGCAGGATGAGCCTACGATGGCCGCCATTCAACGATTGGACCAGCAGTATGAACTGTATGCCCCGGACGTTCCGGTAGCGGGAGAGAATCTGTTTGACCAGACGTTTTTAGCAGCTCATCTGGCTGAGGTCCAAGCTGTAGACGCCCTTTGGGCAGACGAGAGATCCCGGCGGGTTTACCGGGATCTCATCGCTTATAAGCTCACCGGAAAGCTATCCTATCTGGTTCCCACCGCCAGCTCCCGGCAGGAGGTTTTTTCCGATTTACTGCAGCTGGGTCCAAAGGAGTTCTATGCGGATTTGGGCGCCTACAACGGCGATACCATCGAGGAATTTTTGCAGTATACTGGCGGCCGCTTTGCCGGGGTATACGGCATGGAGCCGGATCCCAAAAACTACCGCAAACTCTGCGAAAGAGCCGAACGCCTGGGCATTTTCCACGATGACCGGGTGAGTCTGTGGAATCTTGCCGCCTGGGACGATCGGGATGTTCTGACCTTTGCACCCCGGGCCGGACGCAATTCCGCCGTGGCAGACAGCGGCCGCCGGATCGAGGCGGATTCTCTGGATAATTTGTTGGGAAAAGCACCGCTTACCTTTCTGAAAATGGATGTGGAGGGCAGCGAGTCCCGAGCGATTCTGGGATCGGCTAACGCCATCCGGCGGCATAAGCCCAAACTGATGATTTCTGCTTACCACCGCAGCGAGGACCTGTTTGCCCTGCCGCTGCAAATTCAGCGCATCCAGCCTGGCTATCGGTTCTATCTTCGGCGGTTTCCCTATATCCCTGCCTGGGAAATCAATCTCATCGGTTTATGGGAGGGATAATCGTGGAATACACGCTTTACGACCATCATAAGCGCTATCGCACCTGGAGCGGCGAGCTGCGTCGCCGGTACGGCCAAAAGGTCTGTAAAATTCCGCTGAATGCCGGATTCGGTTGTCCCAATCGGGACGGAACCTGTGGTATTTCCGGCTGTACCTACTGCTCCGGATTGCAAAGCGGCGATTTCGGCGGAGATCCATCTCTTTCCATTGAAGAGCAATTTGCGCAGATGCGGGCGGTATTTGACAAAAAGTGGCCCGGTGCTCAGTATATTGCCTATTTTCAGGCGGGTACCAATACCTATGCCCCAGTGGATGTGCTGCAAAGTTTTTTTGAGCCGGTGCTGGCATTCCCCGATGTGGTCGGGCTGGCGGTGGCTACCCGGGCCGACTGTCTGCCGGAACCGGTGCTGGATTATCTGGCCGATCTTTCCTGCCGCACCGACCTGACGGTAGAGCTGGGGTTACAGACCGTCCACGATGAAACCGCCCGGCGGATTGGGCGGGGACATGACTACGAAACCTTTTTGTGTGGATATCGGGCGCTGACCTACCGTGGCATTCGGGTTTGTATTCATCTCATCAACGGACTGCCGGGCGAAAACCGTCGGATGATGCTCCAAACGGCGCGGCAAGTTGCGGCGCTGCGGCCCTATGCGGTCAAAATTCATCTGCTGCACCTTTTGAGGGGAACACCGCTGGCCGCTGAATATGAATCGGACCCTTTCCGGCTTTTGGAAAGGGAAGAATATGTCCAGCTCGTCTGCGATCAGTTGGAGCTGCTGCCGCCAGAGACCATGATCCAGCGACTTACTGGTGATGGGGACCGCCGGCTGTTGGTCGGCCCCATGTGGAGCGTTCGCAAACGGGAGGTGCTCAATGCCATAGACCGGGAGATGGCCCGGCGCGGTACGGTACAGGGAGCCCGGTTTTGTTCGGAACTGTCCCGTGAAAAGGAGGCGGATTTTTAATGCAAAGTATTCTTCATACGGCCAAGGAGCTGTTGCTTCCAGCTCTTCGGCCTGGCGGTACGGCGGCGGATTTTACCATGGGAAACGGCCACGACACACTGTTCCTCAGCCGCGCTTTGCCCGGCGGACAGGTTTGGGCCTTTGATATCCAACCAGCGGCGCTGAAAGCGACCCAGGCCCTTTTGGATAACAACAGCGCCGGCGGGAACGTCCGGCTGATTTTGGACAGCCACAGCAATCTGGACCGCTATATCCAGACTCCGCTGGATGCCGGCGTGTTTAATCTGGGATATCTGCCCTGGGCGGATAAGGCAATAACCACCCGGAGAGAAACTACCCTAGAAGCAGTGGACAAGGCTCTGCCTTTGCTGCGGGTAGGCGGCGTGCTGGTGATTGTGATTTATCCCGGCCACGAGGAAGGACGGCTGGAGGGGGAGGCTCTTCAGCAAAAACTTTCCGGCCTGGATCCCAAGCGGTACGACGTGTTGCTGCACCGGCTGATCCACGTACCGGAATGCCCGTATATTTTGGCGGTGGAACGCCGAAAGTAATCGGTTTTATTGCGCGATCGCAGTCAAAAAGGCCCCGGAAAAGAAAAATCCTTTTCCGGGGCCTTGTATGATTTTTCAAACAGCACTTGCTAAACCATCATCCGGTCCGCTTCTGTAATCGGCCGGATGACTCGGCAGGGCACTCCTGCGGCGACAACGCCCGGCGGGATATCCCGGGTTACTACGCTGCCCGCCCCTATCACTGCGCCACGGCCGATGGTCACGCCGCCGTTGACAATTACACCACCGCCCAGCCACACGTCGTCTTCTATGGTGATCGGTTTGGCGTATTCCAAATTGTACCGGCGGCCCGTTTCGTCGGTACGGGCGTTGCGTTCTTCCGCCCGCAACGGGTGCAGTGCGGTAAAGAACGAAGTTCCTGGCCCAGCCATTACGTTGGAGCCGATACGGATAGGAGCGCAGTCTAAAAATACTGCGTTGAAATTAAAATAGCAGTTGTCTCCCACAAAAGTATTGCAGCCATAGTCAAACCGAACAGAAGCCCGAAAAGTCACATGATCGCCCATACTGCCCAAAAGTGCCTGCAAGATTTCCCGCTGGGCTGCGGCGTCCTCTTTTTGCAGACGGTTGAACCGCTCTACCAACTGGAACGCACGTTTTCGCAGATGGGATAGCTCTTCGTCAGAAGGATCATACAGCTGTCCTGCCAGCATTTTTTCCCGCTCGGTCATGGATTGTCCTCCTTTTTTCGAGTTTGCCAAAACAATATGACCGCGAAAATGAATCGGTGAAACACAAAAATCCGGCGGAATTCCTGTTCTTACCATCCAGACAGAGTTGCTTTACCGGCCTAAAAATTGCGCCAGCCAACTCAACGCAGTGGCCAGCCCCCAGCTGTAAGCCAATAGAGCAAGCGGCTTGCCCAGCAGGATGATAGCGACAAAGCGCCGAAATTTCATCGGTGTCAGCCCTGCCAGCAGGCAGAGAAAATCATCTGGGGCCACTGGAAAAAAGATTGCCAGCGCAAAATACAAATCAAATTTTGGAGAATCCAGCCATTTGATGTATTTTCCCCACACTTTTTCCGAAACAGACCGCTCCACAAAGGGACGGCCATATTGTTTTGCCAGCGAAAAATTGATGCAGGAACCGATACAGATCCCCACGTAATTATATACAAAGCCCCACACAGGGCCAAACAGAAGCACACCGGCTATGCAGGTCAGCCCGCCTGGGATAATGGGAAACACGACCTGCACCACCTGAATCCCCACAAAAACCAGCGGGGCCCAAAGCCCAGCGCCGCGCAGAAACATCTGCAACGTTTCCGGGGAGGTAAACACCCCCATTTTCAGTCCGATAATCACCAGCACCAGCGATATCAGAATTCCAACAATGGTTACTGTCGCACTGAGAATTTTTCCTCCGCAGATACTCATAAATGCAAATCACCCCGCGCCTGCGGCACCGGTTGCGCCTGCGGCAATAAAGAGGCATAGCAGTTTTTCCAATAAGAAAGCACCGCCGCTTTTGTATAGCGCTGATGCCCTTCGGCAGAGCGGGCGGCGGCCGCCGAATGAACCGCCGGATCGGTCAGCGCACGCAGCTGACTTACAAAGCCGTCCACGTCGCTGGCGGCTGTGTAATATCCTTCCAGAATGCAGGGGTACAAGTCCAAGTCCCGTACCAAAATTGGTTTGTGGCAGCACATGGATTCCAGCAGCGTCATGGGGAATAGTTCGTCAAAAGACGGCAGGAAAAACACGTCCGCTGCATTGTAAAGTTCATTCATCTTTTCCCGTGGTACAATACCAGTAAGCGTTACATTGGCGGGCAGATGTTCTGCCGCGTGCCGGATTTCTTCATATCCATCGGTAATTTTTCCAAAGGAAAACCCTCCCGCCCAGACAAACTGCATATCCGGGCAGCGGCGTGCGGTCTCCAAAAAGTCCAGAAATCCCTTTCGTTTCTGCATCTGGCCGGCGCACAGAACCGTAAACTTTTCCGTATCCAGCCCAAAAGCCTGTCGTGCTTTCAATCGCTCATCCTGCGGCATCGGATAAAAATGCTTATCATCCACAAAGTTCGGGATATATTCAATCTTTTCTGCTGGAATACCGCACTCTACCAGTTTGGGAATAAAAGATGGGTTGACCACGATCAGCTTGTCCATCGATTTATAAAAAAGCAAAACGTATTTGCACAAAAGTTTCTGAATCGGCCGGGGCAGCCGGATGGACCCCTCCAGCGTCTGCGGCAGAAAATGAACGTACCCCACCTTTACCGCAGAAGTGAACCAGCTGCGCAGCAGGTAATTGGGGTTTACTGTATGAAAATGCAAAATATCTGATTTTTTCCAGCTGTTGATCACCACTGTATAATTGGGACCGAGTCCCTCGCTGACCAGCTTTGTCTGCTCTTCAAAAGCAGAGAGAACGCCATGGCCTTTGGTCATTCCCGCTGCGGACAGCATGTTGATGCGTACCATATGAACCCCTCCTTTTGTCTTTCTGTTTCTTCCTCTGCTAAAAGAACGACTGGGAGACTGTTTTTTCTTCATGGATTCCAGAGTCGAACCGGATTTTTCTTTCTCTTTCAAGGCCCCTCACTCCCTCTGCGCCAAAGCTGGATTTTTTTCGTCAAACCGAAGGGGAAATATCTCCCTTTTGCCCCTTAAAAAACCGCTTTTTTTATTCTTTCCGGCGATAAGGGGGCTAAACCGCTAAACTTCAGCTTTTTATTTTATTATAGCAAACATCTATATAAAAAGACAACAGGACTTTTCGGTAAAAAGTTGGTATTTTCCCAAAAGGCGGCATTTTCTGAAAGGATACCGGCAATCAAGTCAAAGCAGTTCGCGCAGAAGAGCCAAAGGAATTGCCAAGGGATCTGGTGGGTTTACGTGGAAAAGGGCTCCCGTGTTTGGAGGTGAGTTCTCAATCCGTTTGGGTCAACGGGAATCAAAACAGCGGGCTTGCTGTTTGAGGCTGTATTACCAGCCGCCTTTTGCTTCCAGTTCCAGCAGATAGCGGATCACGCCGTCTTCTGTATTGGCAGGCACGATTTGATCGGCGCGGGCCAATACATCGGCAGTGGCGTTTCTCACCGCGCAGAACTGATCCGCTCCATCTGCCATCGCCAGATCATTGTGATTATCTCCGAAAGCAATGACGTGGTCTGCACCAGCCATTTCGCGGAGAATCTCAACCGAAAGTCGTTTGTCCACGCCGCCAGCCTGAATTTCCAGATACCAAAGCGGCTCATAGGTGTCCAGATAATAAGAAAGCGTAATATTTGGAATTTTTTCCATTTCGGCATACAAGCAATCCATTTTTTCTTTTGGCCCTGGCATGGAGAAAAATACCACCCACTCATTCTCTGCTGTTTTAGCCAGAGAGTCTACCTGGCGCCACTTTTTTTGAGGAAAACGGGAGCGCTCGGCTGCAAACTGGCGCTCCCTTTCCGTATCCAGACTAGTGTAACAAGCGAACAGCTGCTGATCCTGGTAGGTATACATGGTGCTGTGAAGATCATACTGTTCCATGACCCGGGCAACCTGCCGTGCCGCCTGCGGGTCAATGTCCATGACCCGGACAAACCGCGCCGCGGAATAATCATAGTAAATTACCCCGTTAAACAGTGCAATCGGGACAGTGAGACGAAGCCCATCAAGAATCCCGATCACTGTACCGGTGCTGCGGGCGCTGGAGATAGAAAAGCACAGCCCTTTTTCAATCATGCGGTTGAGCTCCCGGACAGCAAACGGAGATAAGGACGCGTCATTTTGCAGCAGCGTACCGTCCAGATCCGAAAGATAAAGGGTTTTGTCGCGCATAAAAGTCCTCCTATGAAAAAGCGGACGGCAGTTTGTAAAATCGCGTCCGCTTGCAAGATTATTGCAGTTCATTTAAAGTCAGCTTCAGTGCCAGTTCCTCAGCAGTTGTATTCCAGTCCCGGAAAGCTTCTCCTACCAGCCGGCGGAGCAGTTCCTTTAAAATCTCCGGATTTTTGACCAGAAGAGGGCCTAACTGCCAGGTGCCGAAAAAGTTCCGGTACAAATTCCCCTCGTGGGATTCTCCGGCGATTTCGCCATCCCCCGCCCCTTTTACTACAGTAAAGAGCGGATCCCGGTCATTACCATGAATATGGGCGGTTCGGTTGATAAAACCATAAGATGCGGTTTCCGGCGCGAATATCGGGTGAGCCAATACGTCGGAAATAAAGACGTTGCCGGTTTCTTCGCCCGTATAGTCAAACAGCCCAATACCGGGTATCTGCTGCCCGTCGGCACCAGTAAAGCTTTTGCCGAACAGAAGGCGGCTGTTCCCAGTTGCCAGGAACACAACGCCGCGCTCCACCGCATCCAGCACAGCCTGTTTTTGACAGGCCAGATCTTTTGCTGCTTCGGCCAGATTCCGCGCTTTTCCCGGGCCAATATAAATCATTTGATAGCGGGAAAAGTCCGGCTGATCCCCCAAGCTTTTGTGGTCAATTTCCCATGGAATCCCCATCGCATCCAGCCCTTTGGTCACCGCAAGCAGGTTGCCCCAGTCTCCATACAAATCCAACAGGTCGTCGTACATCCAGAGAATGTTCACTTTGCTCATTTGCTGATCACCTCCAGAATGGACTTTGCATCATACAGTTCAGTCAAAATGCAAATATCGCCGCGGGTTTTATCCACTACTGCTTTGAGTTGGGACAAATCCCGTTCGATGCGGATTTGTTCCGGCGGAAAACCCGCCAGCTTCAGCCGCACTGCCAGATCATAGGCCCTGGGCCCGGTGCCCACAACAGCGTCTACCTTGCCCAGCAGCCGTTCAAAGCCAATGTCATAAAGCCAAGTGGTATCCCGGTGACCGGTATGGTTGATATTATTGATGAAAACGACCACCGTCTTTTCCCCATCTCGCTCCAATACATGGGTAATGGACTGGTCAAAAGAGACCGGATTCTGGTTTTTGGAAAGGATCATCACCGCACGGCGGCTGCCGACCTGGAATTCGTCGTATCGCTGTTTCAACGCAACAAAAGTGGACACGGCCTGACAACAGTTCTCCAGCGGCAAGCCCAATTCTGTGCAGGCTGCAACAGCGGCGGTAGTATTGAGGATATTGAACAGATCTTTATAATCGGTGTGAACCCGGCACCCGTTGATGGTAAAATCGCCTGAAGAAAAATCGACATTGTCGGCCGTATAGCTCCATTGGGGATTGATATAACCGCATTTGGAGCACTGGAAACCGCCGATGTGGTTGTAGTGATAGTAAGTATAGCCCATGCGGCCAAAACAACGGGGGCAAACCTTTGCGTCATGGGTGATGTTGAGGCATTTTTCCGATGATTGCTCCGTTTTGGAAAGGCCGTAATAAACCCTTTGGTTCTGTGGGGCCAGATCGCCGCTAATCGGGTCGTTCCCATTTAAAATCAGCTTGACCGACGGTTTGATCGCCTCATGCAGCTTCTCGATGATTACATCCACATTTCCGTTGCGGGTCAGCTGATCGCGGAATAAATTGGTACAAAGCAGGTAGTCCGGTGAAAAATCCCGGAAGATCAGCCGGGAAAAACGCTCGTCCACTTCCAGCACCACAAAATCCTGTTTGATACGCCCACCCATGGTAGACGCCGCCAGCAGCGTAGTGGCCACCCCGCCGGTCAGGTTGGAGCCCTTGGCGTTATGCGCCACCGAATGCCCCTGCTTTTTCAAAATATGGGCAATCATATTGGCCGTGGAAGTCTTTCCATTCGACCCGGTAACGGCAAGGATTTTACCGTCAAATCGGAAATTGCCCATCATCTGCGGGCAGATCTTCAGCGCCAGCTCGCCGGGCAGATTTGTAGATTTTCCAAACGGTTTGCCCAGCAGATACAAAAGCTTCCCCAGCAAAAGGGCCAGTTTCATTTTCATAATAGCACCTCGGTTGAGATAAAGTCGGCCACTGAACAAGCAGCCCGACAAAATAAATGTATACAAATTCCTCTTTATTCTATCATAAACAAAAAATAAAGAAAAGAGAAAAAGCAGGATCTGCGAAAAACTTTCCAATTTGGAATGATCACTAAAAACTTTCTGATTTCAAGTAAAAAAACAAGAGTATTTGTTCAAAACCGACTTGAAATTACCACCCTTTTCCGGTATGATGGAGAAAAGGATGTATTATCCTGTCCTATTAAAAGAAAGCAGGTGAATTTTTTATGGCAAACGCTTTTTCCCGGCTGTTAAGAAAAAGTCCCTTGATGGATCAGCTGATGCAGCTGGAGGGGAATGCCAAGTGGTGCGTGCTGTGCGAACCATTTTGGGCGATTACCAATGCGCTGTATGTGGCTTATGCGGTGGAGTACCGAAAGGCGATCATCGGGCTGGACAATGCCAACCTGGGAACGCTTCTGGGAACATTGGTCACCATTCAGCTGGCCGCGCAGTTTATCAGCTCCTTTTTGGGGGGCGTCATCACCGATAAACTGGGCCGCAGAAAAACCTGCTATTATTTTGATCTTTTGTCCGGCGCGCTGTCAGTGTTGCTTTTGGCCTGCGCAAAGAATTTCTGGTGGTTTGCAGCTTCCATGGCATTGGGCGGCTGCTGGCAGATCAATACCAATGCCTGGAATGGCCTTTTGACAGAAGACTGCCCGCCTAAAAAAATTCCCTACGCTTTTTCCGGTATTACTATGGTGCAGCTGGCCGCCACTTTTCTGACCCCGATTTCCATCATTCTGGTGCAAAAATTCAGTATCATCCCGGCGTTGCGGGGCGTTTATTTCTTTGCTTTTTTGTCCCAAGCATTTAAATGTACGCTGCTTTTTTGGAAAGCGAAAGAGACGGCACAGGGCAAAAAGAGGATCACTGAGACCAAAAACATTCCGCTTTACCGGATGTTTTCCGGCTATGGAAGGGTTTTTAAACTGATTTTTACCACGCCGGCAACCCGTCTTTTGCTGATACTGGTGATTACCATTGGCATCAACAATATTATTATTAATACCTTTTTCTATGACTTTGCCACCGAACGGCTGGGCCTGCCCACCGCTTCGCTGGGATACATCCCCATGATCCGGGCAGCTGTGTGCCTGTTATTTATGTTTACCGCTCAAAGCAAAATCAACGAAAAAAGCCATCGGACGGTTTTAACGATCGGGCTTGTTTTATACGCGGTTGCTTTTGCCTGTCCGCTGTTGTTCCAAGGGGCTTCCTGGACAGGAGCTGTCTTTTATATTTTTTTCGAGGCCATCGCCAATGCGTTTGTCATTCCGAGAAAGGAATCTCTGCTGTTTTTGTATGTGGACAAAAAAGAGCGTTCGCGGGTTTATGCCATGCTGCATGTTATTGCTCTGGCAATTACCTCACCATTCGGGACGGTGATGGGGGCTATGAGCGATGTCAGCCGCCTGTATCCCTTTTTATTTGCCATCGTCGTTTCGCTGGGCTGCGGCGCGCTGATGTTTTGGTCCCGCACGGAGAAAAAAGACGCGCAATCCATTGCCGTGGGAGAATAGCAAAGCCTTTCCTCCGTTTTTTCTTGCCAGAGGCGGTGATCTGTGGTAAAATGCAGGACAGAACCGTTAAAACTGCAAGCTGTTTGGAGGATGAGGGGCATGTCTTTACAAAAACTGATTTTACCAGATCATTATACTTCGAAATTGGATATCCTCAATACGGAAATTGCCATTAAGCTGGTGAAGGATACTTTTGAACGGGAATTGGGCGAGGCTTTACACCTGATTCGGGTGTCCGCTCCTTTATTTGTCCGGCCGGAGTCGGGACTCAACGACGATCTCAATGGTGTGGAGCGCCCGGTTCAGTTTGACGTGTTGGAAATGCACAGCGATGTGCAGGTGGTGCACAGTCTCGCCAAATGGAAACGTCTGGCGCTCAAGCACTACGGCTTTGGCCCCGGCAGCGGCATTTATACCGATATGAACGCCATCCGCCGGGATGAGGATCTGGATAATCTGCACTCGGTTTACGTAGATCAATGGGACTGGGAAAAGGTCATCACGACACAGCTGCGCAATATCACCTATCTGCAGGACACGGTAAAAGCCATTGTCGGTGCGCTAAAACGTACCCAGGATCAGGCGTGCCGGCGGTTCCCCATTCTGAACCGGGTGATTCCGGAGAAAATCACCTTTCTTACTACACAGCAGCTGGAAGACCGTTATCCGGAACTGACCCCCAAAGAGAGGGAAGACACGGCCTGTAAAGAGCATGGCCTGGTATTTTTGATGCAGATCGGGGATAAGCTGCGTTCCGGCAGACCCCACGACGGCCGGGCTCCAGACTATGACGACTGGTCCTTAAACGGTGATATTCTGGTATGGTACCCGCTTTTGAATCGGGCGGTGGAGATATCCTCTATGGGTATCCGGGTAGATGAAAAAGCGCTGCAAGAGCAGTTGGCCAAAGCAAACTGCGAATCCCGCGCCGAACTACCGTTCCACAAAATGCTGCTGGAAGGGCAGCTGCCCCTTACCATGGGTGGCGGTATTGGGCAGTCGCGTATCTGCATGCTGATGCTCAACAAGGTGCATATTGGCGAAGTACAGGCTGCCGTCTGGTCCAACGAGATGATCGACGCCTGCGAAGCCAGAGGGGTACATCTGCTGTAAAACACTGGCTTTTTCCGGTTGGGCCAATCGGAGAAAATGGGAATAAACAGTAAAAACAAACCAGGCGCAGCCAACGGCTGTGCCTGGTTTTTCCTTTTTGGCAAATGATGTTGCTTATTCTGTTTTCCATTCCACAAGAATCGCTTCTTTCGGGGAGAAATAGTCTTCCGAATTGCTGCTGAATCCAGCGGCTTTCCACGCTTGTTCAAACGAGATTTCTTCTAAGTTGCTAAGATATACAAAGGTGGAGTCCGCAGCAGCCTGCGGTGTTCTGCCGCTGATTTCCAGTCGATACTGATAGGTGCGTCCATCACACTGCCAGGAACCGTCGCTCATTTCATAATAGGGTTGAAAACCTGTGTCAATCGTGCTTTTCACACTGACCGCAGACGATTTTGTTTGGCATCCGGTCAGCGAGGCAATGATAATCAGAATCAGCATAATAACAGACAGCAGTTTTTGCATTTTCCCGCCTCCCATCAGCCCAATGAATTTTGCTGCCGTCAGGAGATTTCTCCCCAACAGACTACGGCAAAAGGGTATCTGCCGCAGTAGGCAGCTGATCGTTGGTTTTTCCGAAGAAATACTCGTCAAAGATGGCCTTTGCCACCGCCGCACCCCAATAACCATGGTAACCATTTTCGATGACCACCGCCACGGCGATCTGAGGGTCATCCGCCGGCGCATAACAGATATAGGTGCCGTTGGGAAACCCAGTGGTTTCCGGAGTGCCGGTTTTAGACGCCACCGAAATGGGGTAGTTGCCAAAATATGCGCCGGAGGTTCCGCTGTATCCGTTTTGGCCGGATGCGCGGATCATACCGTCCCGAATGGCGCTGACCGCCGTTTCTGACAGTCCCATATCGACGACAATTTCCGGTTCGATATCTTCCACCGTTTCGTCCAGACTATAACTTTTCACGCTTTTGACCAGGTGGGTTTTCATCCGCACGCCGCCGTTGGCCAGCGTGGCGGTGTAGGTGGCCAGCTGCAAAGGCGTAAACAGGCTTTTGCTCTGGCCAATGGAGGTCTGGAGCACGTCGCCGGGATTCCAGATTTCCCCTACCGATTCGCTGTATTTGGGACTGGACATATGGCCGGTGGCCTCTGGCAGTTCGATACCGGTGGGTTCGCCCAAGCCAAACTGGCTTGCGTAGTCCACCAGAGTATCAATTCCCAATCGACGGCCTAAATCATAAAAGAAGATATTGCAGGAAACCCGCAGCGCGTCCATAACGGTAAAATTCGGGTGCCATCCCAGGCACCTGGGCTGGTAATCTTCGTAGAAAGTATAAACATGATTACAGGTGTAGGTATAAGAGGGCGTGATCAGCCCCTCCTGTAAGCCGGCGGTACCGACCAACGGTTTGAAAATGGAGCCGGGAGCATAAGTCCCCTGCAATGCCCGGTTAAAAAGGGGGTTATCCGGATTGGCCAGAAGATCATTATAATCCTGATTGTAGGTGGCCAGATTATAGGTTGGGTAGCTGGCCATTGCGAGAACTTCACCGGTATTACAGTCAATTGCCACCACCGCACCTGCCGTGGCCTCTTTGCCCTCGCCTTCTTCTCCGTTGGCCTGTAGCCACTGGATTTCTTGTTCCATAGAATTCTGAGCGGTCCGCTGCAGATCAATGTCCAGGGTGAGCATGATAGAGTTGCCGGGAACCGGCGGCTCAGTCACCGCGGCATCAATTACCTCTCCGTTGGAGTTCAGCGTAATGGTTCTCTTGCCGTTTTGCCCGCGAAGCTGAGATTCAAACGCTTCTTCAATCCCGCTTTTCCCAATGATGTCATTCATTGCATAGCCTTTGTCTTTCAGCTCGGCATATTCCTCCGCATAAATAGGACCGATCTGTCCGATTAAGTGAGCGGCGATATCACCTGCTACATATTCGCGGATGGTGCTCTCTACCACCATAACGCCGGAAAGCTCATAGGAACGTTCTTTGATCTGGATAACCGTAGAAACCGCCACATCCGCCGCTAATGTATAGGGAGTAGTAATGGAAAAACCCTGCCGTTCCATTTCGTAGCGAATCCCCGCAAGCTGCCGCTGCTGCAGGGGGGTGTACTTTTCCAGCCGATAGCGTTCCACCAGCCAGCTCATTACATCATCTACATTGGTGTAGGAACCGACCTTTAAAAAATCTTTCAGCTTGGAAACTTCTGATTCCTGCCCTTCCCGAAAGGCAAATGGTTCCGTGTCGGTAATTGGAAGTTTATCAATCCATGGATCGCCGGCTGCTGTTAACAGATCCAGCAGGCGAAGGATGATTTCGTTTTCCTCCCCCTTGGTCAGATAGGCCCGGTCCAGTGTGATATTATACCCGACCTTATTTTGTACCAGCGGCCGGCCGTACCGGTCGGCAATTTCTCCCCGGGCGGCTTGGATGATTTGGGATCGGGTGGCCCCTTTCGTCGCCAGTTCGGAATAAGATTGGCCATGGACAATCTGAATTTCAATCAGTACCAGCCCGAAGACCAGACAAATTGCAAAAATGATGCCAAACAGGATCCAAACACGATTGGAATTGATTTTTTTTCCCATGTTCTCTCCTTTCAACCAGATAGGACGCACACTGTCCTGCAGACCGCAGCGGCAAAAACGGATACTGGAGTTATTCCTTCCACTGTCCATCACACTTTTCTTTGATTTTTCGAATCAAAAGCAAAAAGAGCGGGGTTAAAACAGTGGTATAAATGAATATTGGTAATACAGAATGGATAAAAATCAGCTGAATGTTCTCATATCCCCAAATCAGGTAGAAGAAAAAAAACTCCAGCAATGCGCGGATTGCCGCCAACGCACCGCCCAAAAGCAATGCGCTTTTCCAATTGACCTTGATCAGAAAAAAACTCAGTAAGCTGATCGCCACACATCCGCACAGCACCAACAGGCCGTTAAAACCAAATAAGGCCTGACTGCCCAAATCGCAAAGCAAACCGCTGAGAGAACCGAAAACGGCGGCGGACACAACATCTTCGCACATGGAAATTGCCACGGCAAATGGGAGAACCCAGATGGGACGAACGCCGAAAAAGGAAAAAAAGCCCGCCGTGGTTTGCATGGCATAAAGAACAATTAAAATAAGCAGATATAAAAAGTATTTTATGGAAATCCAAATTCTCTTTTTCCGAATCATTGGCCCGCCTCCGCAGAAGAGGAATCTGCTGCAGGCAAAGAGGAGGTATCCTCATTCGCCTCAGATTCTTCTATTGGGGCGTCATTCTGCCCTAAATCTTCGCCAACAACAATTCCCTGCCCCTCAAAGGAGGTAATCACAAAAACATCCTTGGCATCTGCCACAGACGCAAATGGTTCGATTACCGCATAGAGGGAAACGCCATGGCTTTCCTGCCGGATTTCTTTGATGGTGCCGATTTTCAGTCCTTTGGGAAAAACGTTACCGCCAGAAGTGAGGATCATATCTCCGATGGCCGCCCCGCTGTCCCGAGGTAAATAGGTCATTTTACATTGCCCATCCTGCGCCAAATCCACGGCGCCTACCACAATGCCGGTATCCCGGGTACGGGAAACATAAGCGCCTACGTTCAGGCTGGGATCATGAAGGGTAATGACTCTGGAATAGGTTAGTCCCACCTCTTCAATTACTCCGATCAACCCGTCGGAGGTGATGACCGGATCCCGCTTGGCAACGCCTTGAAGCGTCCCTTTATCAATAATAAAGCTGCCGAATTGGCTGTTGGCATCGCGGCCGATTACCATGGCGGGACAAAATTCAAAATCAGCATTTTGCTCTTTGATGTCCAGAAATTTTTGATACAGCTGGTTTTCATTTTTGATCGACTCGTAATCGACCAGCTGATCCTGTAATTGCCGGATTTCCTCTTTCAGCAGCTCATTTTCCTCCTGCAGTTGCTCGGTTCGCAAATACCCCTGCAGCATGTTGGTCACGCCGGAGGAGAGTTCTGACGCGATTTTTTGAAAAGGATATACCACAGCTCCCATGATCCGCTGTGTGAAAATGGCAATTCCATCGGTATAGGCAGCGCGCAGCATAAAAGCGCACATCAGCACGGCAAGCCCCAAGATGACTTTGAAGGTCTTTGTTTTTAGAAAATCTTTTATGACCTGCCCCTCCTTTGCTGTCTTTTTGATGTCAAACGTAAGGCCGCAATGAAAAACGGCCGTGGGCCGCTTTTCCCCTCCTGCCCAATGGAAAGAAAATTACGCCGTTTTCCGGCATAAATAGGGGAAAACGCGGCTGCCACCGCCGCAAAAGAACACAAAACTCAAAACGGGTTAACCGCGCCGGTCATCCTCCGCAAGAACGTCGCGCAGTTTTTCCAAGTTTTCCAGTACGGTACCAGCCCCGTCTGCCACACAGTCCAGCGGCCGTTCCGCTACATATACCGGCATGCCCGTTTCTTTGGTGATCAGCTGATCCAGACCTTTGAGCATCGCGCCGCCGCCGGTCAGGGTAATGCCGTGGTCGATAATATCGGCGGACAACTCCGGCGGAGTACGCTCCAGCGTCGTTTTAATGGCATCCATCACCAGTTCCAGAGGATCGGCCAATGCCTCGCGGATCTCATGCGGCTCAACCATGATGTTTTTCGGCAGTCCGTCTACCAGATTACGCCCTTTAATCTCCATCGGCGCCTCATCTTCGTACGGGAAAGCAGAACCAATTTGGATTTTCACATCCTCTGCGGTGCGTTCGCCAATCAGGAGATTGTATTTCTTTTTGATATATTGAATAATGGAAGAATCAAATTCATCGCCGCCAACGCGTACCGAGCGGGCTGCTACAATGCCCCCTAAAGAGATTACAGCTACCTCGCTGGTTCCGCCGCCAATATCCACAACCATGCTTCCGGTGGCTTCGGCCACCGGAAGCCCGGCTCCAATGGCCGCCGCCATCGGCTCTTCAATGATGGACACGTATTTGGCGCCTGCTTTCTGGGTCGCTTCCTTTACGGCCCGGCGTTCTACTTCGGTTACACCGGACGGAATGCAGATGACAACGCGGGGACGCACAAAAATCGAGTTGCCCAGCGCCTTTTTGATAAAAAGCTGCAACATGCTGGTCGTGATGTCAAAATCGGCAATTACGCCGTCTTTCAGCGGACGAACCGCCACAATAGAACCGGGTGTTCTGCCGATGACGTCTTTGGCTTCCTGTCCAACAAATTTAACCGAGTCACTGCGCACATCCACCGCAACGACCGATGGCTCCCGCATGATGATGCCTTTCCCCTTCATGAAAATCAGGGTATTTGCCGTCCCCAGGTCAATACCGATGTCTTTTGTAAAAAACACAAATGCGTCCCCCTTTGATATTCCTTGTTTATTCGAATTTCGTAAAATTACTTAAAAAATTCTGTATTTACCCTGCAGATCTTTCCGCTGCTGACCGAGCAGATTTGATGCGGCAGAATATTTGCATACCAAGGATATTATACCCGCTCACATGGGATTTCTCAACCTGTCAAACGGAAAAATTTTCTGAATTTTTCAGATTTTTCTGTAAAGGGCTGACTGTTAAAAAATGGTTCCTTTCCAAGAGAACATCCTGCTGTAAAACCGGTGTTTGAATGAATGATTGTTTTATGCTTTGCGAGATTGCAAAAATCTTATAAAAAAGAACCGGCGCACCGCTTCAAACGTTACAGAGAATCGGCGTGCCGGATCAAAATTTTTAGAATAAAAGGGTCTGCAAAGGAATGTGGCCAAAAGAATTTTTGATAAAGGAGATTCCGTGCTTACCATTTTTCCAAGCGGATTTTTTTCAACGGATCAATCGGCTCCTGCTTTGGCAAGGCGTCCAGATACATGCTGCGCTGACAGTCATCTAGCCGGCGAGAGGCCAGAGCCTGCATTTGCTGCTGCGCTTTTTCCCCAACTTGCCCCAGTACAGCTTCGATTGACTGCCTGCTGCGGAGCACTACAAACTCCCATTCGCGAAGATGATTGTTGGCAGGGTTTTAAGACCTGCTTGTAAAATCCGATTTACAGTATCAGCCGGTACGTCTTTTTCTGCAAAGTCCCGAATGGTCCGCCGCCGGTAGACCGCTTCGTAAAAATCCATGCCATATGCCTCCTTTGGCAAGCTCAAAAGTTCCACCGATTATTTTTCTGGTTCTATGAATTTAATCAATCTGGAAAAAATTTCGTTGAGTATTGTTTTTCAATCTGAGCCAAGAGGTCATTTTTGCCCGATCTGAATACAGTAATTTTCCTGGAATATCTGTCCGGGAGATATGCAGTTGCCGTATTCCCGCTGGGTCAGATCGCCGGAAAAATCTTCTGCATCGCAGCGGCCATACCAGGGCTCGATGCAGACAAAAGGTGCATTTTTGCCTGCCGGCGACCAGATGCCGAACAGCGGAGCGTTGAATTCTACCGTCACGAATGGTTTTTTCTCCCGGTCTGCCAGCCAAACCCGCCCGGCTTGTTTTCCTTCGACGATCAGTGCGTCCCGGTCAAACAGAGAAGGAGAAAGGCGCAAAAGGCCATCCTGCAGCAAAAGACTGTGGGTTTGTTCTGTCACCAGTCCCTGATTGTTAAGCAGGCGATAGGAAAGGTTGCCGGGCAGATCAAATCCCAGATAGCAGCCGTCCATTCCGCCGCCGCAGGGAGGACAGAGGAACGCTGGATGTGCGCCGATAGAGAAGAGAAGGCTTTTATCTGAAGGATTGTGCACCTTCCATAGCACACGGATGGAATTGTCTTCCAGCTGATAACCGATATCCAGCACGAAGGGGAGGGGATATATGGCAAGTTTATAGTTTAAAAAACTTATGGAAAAATGCTTTAAGTGGTA
>ERZ773108.2009-NODE-2009-length-18605-cov-4.405930_pt1 | contig 18605 bp, 19 predicted proteins | sample MGYA00580570_ERZ773108 | MGnify/ENA primary metagenome ERZ773108 (study PRJEB29015, sample SAMEA2737840) | human gut metagenome | biome: human gut; feature: human-associated habitat; material: faeces | place: China | collected 2012 ...
TACCGTGGGCACCTACACCGAAGGCAAACATCAACGGAAGCAAACCGACTACCATCGCCAATGATGTCATCAGAATCGGGCGGAGACGAGCACCGGCACCCAATACAGCTGCCCAAGTGATACTCATACCCATCTTGCGACGATCTAGGGCGAACTCTACGATCAAGATGGCATTCTTCGCCAACAGACCCATCAACATGATTAACGCGATCTGCATATAGATATTGTTTGACATCGTACCCAGAATCATCTTCAATGCCGAAATATTACCGATAGCACTTACACCATTCACAAACAGGAAACTGCCTAATAGACCGAACGGAATGGATAATAATACGGCCAATGGAAGAATGTAACTTTCGTACTGTGCACTCAACAATAAGTAAACGAATACAAAACAGAGTACAAAAATCAGTCCGGTAGCACTTCCGCTACTTTGAGCCTCTTCACGCGCCATACCTCCTAGTTCATACGTATAACCGGTAGGCAGGTTTTCTTGAGCAACTTCGGCAAGAGCCGTCAATGCCTGACCGGATGTATAACCACTTGCCGGAGCTACCATTACTTTCATAGAGGTATAAAGGTTGAAACGACTAATAATATCCGGACCATATACTTTCTCCACAGAAATGAACTGGGCAATCGGGGCCATCTCGCCTGCACTATTACGCACCTTGATATTTTTTAAAGATTCCAGGTTTTTGCGTGATAACGGATCTGACTGAATCATAACACGATACATCTTACCGAAACGGTTGAAGTTGGATGCGTACAAACCTCCGTAATATCCCTGCATCGTGCTAAGAATATCGCTTGGGCTGATACCTGCCTTCTTACAAGCTGCCGCATCAATATCAATCATATATTGCGGGAAGTTCGGGTTGAAGGTCGTTTTTGCAGAGTTAATTTCCGGACGTGCCTCCAATGCTGCGGTGTAGTTGTTGGCTACATCAAAGAATTTGTTCAGGTCACCACCTGTCTTGTCCTGCATGTTCACCTCGATATCCGTAGATGCCGAGTAACCGGGGATCATAGGAGGAGCGAAGAACAATACCTGTGCTTCCTTGATAATCTTCTGCGCACGCATGTATAAAGAACCGACGATAACGTCTGAGTTCTGAATCATGGAGCGTTCATCCCAGTCTTTCAGTTTGATAATGAAAGAACCGTAAGACGGTCCCTGACCACCAATGAAACTGAAACCGGAGATCAATGTACGTGAAGCTACGGCAGGGTCCGCAGCAATCAGACTGTCTACACGTGCCAGTATTTGTTCCGAGCGGTCTTGTGATGTACCCGGAGGTAGTGTTACAGCTCCCATCAGCGTACCGGTATCTTCATTAGGGACCATACCTGTCGGAGTAGTGTTCATAAAGAAGATCAGCAATACGATAGAGAGAACCACCAGTCCCATTGACAACCACTTTTTCTGGATAAAGAAGAGTACGCGTTTCTTATACCTCTTTAATATAGAGTCATAAGCGGCATTGAAAGAAGTGTGGAAGCGAGAAACAAGTGTTTGTTTCTTATCTCCATGATCAGTATGCGGTTTCAGAAGAACGGCACACAATGCCGGACTCAGTGTCAAGGCGTTCAATGCGGACAGACCGATAGCGATAGCCATTGTCAAACCGAATTGGCGATAGAACGTCCCTGCCGTACCACCCATGAAACTTACCGGAATAAACACGGACATCATGACCAGTGTGATAGATACGATGGCACCACCCAATTCGTTCATCGCATCGATAGATGCCAGACGGGCGGATGTATATCCCTGATCGAGCTTGGCATGTACACCCTCGACAACCACAATCGCATCATCGACCACAATCGCAATGGCAAGCACAAGGGCACACAGGGTCAGCAAGTTCAAACTGAATCCGATCAGTGACAGTACGAAGAATGTACCGATAAGGGCTACCGGAATAGCAATGGTCGGAATCAAGGTAGAACGCAAATCCTGCAAGAAGATATATACTACGATAAATACCAGAATAAATGCCTCGATCAATGTCTTCAACACTTCGTGGATAGAAGCGAACAAGAAGTCGTTGGCGTTCATAGAAACGTTAATCTTCAATCCCGAAGGTAGTGTTGTGGATGCTTCATCCAATAATTTCTGGATATCAGTGATGGTTTGCGTAGCATTTGTACCAGCCATCTGATAAACGATACAGGTTACAGCTTTGTGTCCGTTTACACGGTTGGTAAAGTTATATCCCAGACGGTCCAGCTGAAAATCTCCGTCCAGTCCGGGTTGTATTTCATTTTCCATGATTTACCTCCTTTGTTTTTATTCCGGCATTTCGCCGACAATCTTGCACAAACCGCTCGTCAGTTTCGTCAGTTCTTCCGGACGAATGATGAAAGGCGGCATGATATAGGCCAGCCGTCCGAACGGACGTACCCAGATACCTTCTTCCACAAACCGACGCTGCATCCAGCCCATGTCAACCGGCTTCTTGGTTTCAATCACTCCAATGGCACCCTGTACCCTGACATCGGCCACCTGCGGCAACGAAGCCGCCGGTGCCAGTTCTTCTTTCAACTGTGCTTCGATGCGGCACACCTTCTCCTGCCAGCCTGACGACAACAACAGACGCACAGAAGCCAGTGCCACGGCACAAGCCAGCGGGTTGCCCATAAACGTAGGACCGTGCATGAACGCACGCGGCTCCTTGGAAGAAATACAGTCGGCCACCTTTGCCGAAGCCAGCACCGCCGAGAAGGTCATATACCCTCCTGTCAGTGCCTTACCGATACACATGATATCCGGTTCCACCTGCGCATGTTCCCATGCAAACAATTTCCCCGTACGTCCGAAGCCTGTGGCAATCTCGTCAAAAATCAGGAGCATACCATGCTCCCGGCAGAGGCGTGCCGCCTCCCGCAAATACTGCGGATGATAGAAACGCATGCCTCCGGCCCCCTGCACTATCGGCTCTAAAATCAGTCCCGCCAGCTCACCGTGATGCTGCATGATGACTTCACGTAAGGGTTCGATGTCCTTCTCATCCCATTCGGCATCGAAACGGCACTGCGGAGAAGGTACAAAATAGCGCACCGGAAGGGCCGAACCAAACAGGCTGTGCATGCCCGTCACCGGGTCGCATACCGACATGGCATTCCACGTGTCGCCGTGATAGCCCGAACGGATGGTCACAAAATTGTTCTTCTCCGGATGACCTGCCGCAAACTGATATTGCACCGCCATCTTCAAAGCCACTTCTACAGCTACTGACCCACTGTCGGCATAAAAAATGTATTCCATGCTGGGAGGCACGATTTTCAGCAATTCCTTTCCCAATTCGATAGCCGGCTCGTGCGTCAGTCCCCCGAACATCACGTGTGACATCCGGTGAAGCTGTTCTTCTATTGCCTGGTTCAGCACCGGATGATTGTATCCATGCACGGCACACCACCACGACGACATGCCGTCAATCAGTTCTGTACCATCGGCCAGCGTCAAGATACAACCCTGTGCCCGTTCCACCTTATAAGTGGGCAGCGGGTTTGAAGTTGAGGTATACGGGTGCCACAAATGGTTCCGGTCAAATTCATCAAACAATTTCTCACAATTCATATCCTGCCTCCTTTATACGTTCTTTGTCTTTTGTTACTTTTGAGCCAAGGGTAGTCAGCAAATCCCCCACAATGGCCGAATTGATTCCCACATACAGCGCACGGTCCACCGTCTCCTCACTCAACTGCGAACGCCCTCCGGCAAAGCGAAGGAAAGCCGTCGGGTTCACCATGCGGAACATAGCCACCGTACGCAGCACCTCTTCCGCCGTCAGCGGCTTTGCGTGTTCCAACGGCGTTCCCTTGATGGGCTGCAACAGGTTCAACGGGATGGACTGTACCTCCAGTTCTCGCAAAGTCAGTGCCAGCTCCACCCGCTGGGCCGGCGTTTCTCCCATGCCGATGATGCCTCCGCTGCACACGTCCATACCCGCCCGGCGAGCTGCCTGGAGCGTTTCTATCTTCTGTGCCTGCGTATGCGTGGAACACAAGGTCGGGAAGAACGAAGGCGCCGTCTCCAGGTTGCAATGATAACGGCTCACCCCGGCACGATACAAGGCCGCAAGCTGTTCTTCCGTAGCCAGTCCTAACGACGCACACAATTCAATCTTACTGTGCGCCCGAAGGTATGCAAAGTGCTTGCAAAGTTTCTCTACCTCTCCCGCCGAAGGCCGACGACCACTGGTCACCAGCGAGAAACGAGCCACACCCTGGCTTTCGTTCATCTTTGCCTGGCGCAGACATTCCTCTTCGCTCACCAGTCCGTACTCCTCCACCCCCGTGTGATGATGCACCGACTGGGCACACCATTTGCAGTTTTCAGGGCAACGACCCGACTTGGCATTAATGATGGAACACATGTCAAACTTCCGTGAAGCGTATGCCACCGTAATGCGGTGAGCCACCTCACACAGCTCCTCAAAAGGCGCTTCCTCAAGCAGCCACAAAGCCTCCTCCGAAGTAAGCATGCCTCCTTCCTTTATCTTCTCTTCTAATTTCTGTAATCTTTCCATACGTATTTATCCTAAAAAAGAAGGGATGTCTCCGCTTCGGTTAAGTCTGTCAGACTTGACCTGAAGCGGAGACACCCCTTCCGGTTATTGTTATCTTATTTATTTCATCTAAAAGCAGTGCAGGCACTTCTTCCCTTTGCGGCACCAGCAGGCACCACAATTCTGTCCGGTCTGTCTCGAATAGACTTCCTCCAAGCCCCGGTCCTCCACTTCCAAAGAGTGCATCTTCCTCTGAAAAGCTAGTCCATGACGTGCCTTCTGTTTTCTTTCCCTCGCACACTGCCGTTTTCTGCTTGCCCAATGAAGCATCTGCAATTCCCCTTCCCACCTGTCCGATGGTGACATGGCAGTGCAGGCTTACAAACGCAGCATATTCCTTCCGGCTCCAGCGACGGAACCGAAGCATGACCTTTTGCGAACAGGGAGTGATACGATGCATCTGTTTTTTCTTTGTTTAAATGTACGGCTGCAAATGTATAGAAAAATCTACAGAAAATGCAAGGATTGGGGAGAATACGTTTTTTCGGTCTACAAATTCGCTTTTATCTTCTTTTCTATCTCCGCGTCTGTTGTCTTTTCTGCATAGCCTTGGAACTTTGCAATTATCGTGCGGTCTTTACCTATCAAGTAAAACTGCGGAACTCCGCTACCAGCATGATAATCATTTATAAGTTTAGCAATTGTATCCTTATCGGCAGTCAGAAAACTGTATTCTATTCCCTGATTTTTCACATAGGCTTCGCAAGACGACTTCGACCTTCCCCACGTTTCCACAGCCAGCACTTCAAGTTCGTTCACCGCATATTCTTTTCTCAACCTGTTCAAGAAAGGAATTGAAATCTTACATGGTCCACAGCCTATCCCTGTGAACTGCAACAAGATGACCTTCGACTTTATACCGCTTAAAGAAACCTTCTGACCCTTCATATCAGTAAGCGTCCAGTCTGGAGCTTTTTTACCCGTCATATCCACAGTTGGTTTTGAAGATCGCTGCCCTTTTTTTACAATTTCAAAACCTTCTGGATAATAATTTGTCGCTACAATACACTCTTTATCAACCGGGTTATAGATAAAGTCAGAACAAGAAGCTTCATTCATGTTACCCTCCATTTCCCTCCGATAACGATATGGCATGTCATCTTTTTTGGAGATCCAGATTTTGTAGACAGACGTCGGATCATATACATACGGATTCTGCGGCATATAACGAGCTTTACCAAAAAACTCCACCTGAACAGGCATGTGAATGGTCAGTTCCATCAAATAATCATCACCCAAATCTTTCAAGGAAAGCTCTATAGAGTCCTGGGTAGTAATTGCGTATTTAAGAATTGACTGAGTATAGTAAAAGAATTCAGGCATAACCATACGGAAAGGAAGCGGGCTTTTAGTTGTAAAATCATCTTCCCGAATCCATTTTTCCCCCTCCTCTTCATAAACATAAGAGGACACTTTTCCATCATATACACCACGAAAGGCATTGTCCTGAAACTCTACAAAAGATGAACCTATAGCCGTATCTTGTGGGTTAATATGTTCATAAACTTCGGATGTTATTGTATAAACAGGATCTTTTTCCCCAGGCAACCAAGCTTGTCTAACGACCTTATAACTCACTGATTCAACCTTGTTCATTTTCTGTAATACGTCAGACAAATATTCTTTATCGGTACGCGGGCCACAACTAACAGATATCAATATACAAAATGCGGCCATAAGTAGATTTTGAGTTTTCATCTATTTCCTATTTTATTTAATTAATTCTTTCATTTTCTCTTTCAGGATATGCTTACGATACCCCATCCAGCTATGTATCACTTTACGTTCCGGTGAAATCAGCACATAATGAGGAACTCCCTTTACACCATAAACCGCTGCAAGTCCGTCATTCACCTCACGAAGTTCATTCCATTGATGGCCGGTCAGTTTCTTTTCTGCCACAAACTTCTTCCATCTGTTTTTCGCGGCTCCACAAATGCTAACCAGTTCCAGCTTGCCTTTATACATGTGACTCACTTCTTCCATTTCCGGCAGTGCCTCCATGCAAGGCTGGCAACCGAGATTCCAGAAATCAAGCAGAATGTATTTACCCTTAAATTCAGAGAGATGATGTGTATTTCCCTCCGTATCATACAGCGTGCCGTCTACCATGTGGTCGCCTGCCTTTACCGGTTCTACCATCTTAAAATAAGCTGCAATTTCACGTCCTACCGGCGACTTGCGGTCAGCTTCAGACAAACGTGCATACAGCGGATAAACCAATTCTTTATGAGAATACTGAGAATCAGGGTTCCAATTGAGGAAAGACACCTGATAAAAATACTTTTCCAGCCAGACTTTTGTGACCGGAGCCGTTTTCATGTATTCCAGTTCCCGCAACCGAACTTTGTCTTTCAGAGGATACACATGATTCCGACGGATAGAATCGATCTTGTTTCGGATGGAAATATCATTTATGCCCTTGGCAAACATCTCATATACTATCATCTCTTGCTTAAAGGCTTCCACCATTTCCGGCATTCCCAATTTGGTAAATTCAGCCTCTGCCTGCTGCTCCGGTACCTCACTTTCTACCGTCCAGAACGGACATAGCATGCCTTCACCCTGAATCCGGATTTTTGCGCCAGAAACTACCCATAAAGAAAGTGGACTTACCGAAAATGTCTTCTTATAGCTTACTATCAGCAACAGCTGCCGAGGTTCCATTGAAGTAATGGTATCTCTTAATACAAACATGCCATCCTTAACCGTATCAGATGTCACAATGTCCGCATACTGTCTGTTCTCAGACTGACAGAGAGAAACAATTGAACTGTCGGGCAGGTTCTTCACAAATCCTTCTATCAGGAATTCACCTTCCGGAACCTTCTGTTCGGAATGGCAACTCCCCATCATCAATCCCAATAACAGAGAGGAAAATAATATTGCTGTGAATTTCATGGTATCATATTTCTAAAAAATGAGTCCGCTCTAAAATACAGGATTACATTCCAACTTCTCTCAGAAGCATTTAAGCATAATTACAGCCCATTTTTAAAGCGGACTCAAACACAATTTACTGAAGTTTGAAGGAAACAGGTACGGTAAATTTTACCCTTACGATCTTCCCCCTCTGCATGCCCGGCTTCCACTTAGGCATGGTCTGCAACACGCGCAAAGCCTCTGCATCCAAATCCGGATCTACAGAACGAGCCACCTTGAATTCGGTAAGAGTTCCGTCTTTTTCCACCACAAACTGCACGATTACCCGTCCCTGCACATTATTCTTCATGGCATTTTCCGGATATTTCAGGTTGTCCTGAAGGAATTTCAACAACTCCTTCATTCCTCCCGGAAATTCAGGCATCTGTTCTGCAACCATAAATACTTCTTCTTTAGCCGTACTATCTGCGGGAGCTTCTTTTGCTTCCGGACTTACCGGGGCAACAACTTCTTCTTTTGCATCCTCCGTCTGTGATGCATCCTGCGAGCAGGAGATGTTTCCGGCAACGAGTAGAGCAAAGGCCGGAAGCACGAACAGCGCATATTTGATATGCCCTGTAGCATTTGATTTTTTCTTGTTCATCATAATGATACGTTGTTTAAGGTGAGAGAAGTTGAAATTATTGGATAACCCGTACTTGTGGTTGTAGGCCAACCCGAGCAGGTGATATTGATAGCTTTTAGTAGCAAACCCTGCCTCCATTACTTTCCTGTCGGCCAGGAACTCTAAGTTCAGTCTGACCTCGCGTTTCAGTAGCCAGGCAAAGGGATTCATCCAGCAGCAGATGCTGACCATCTCGGCAAGAAGTACATCGACAGAATGATGCTGCTTTACGTGCGCCATTTCGTGCGTCAGGATTTCACTGATTTCATCTTCCTTCACAGCGGCAGGATTCATGAAAATCCATCCGAAGAAAGAGAACGGTCCAGAAGGGTCATTCAAACATTTTATGCGGACACCGTTTATCTCTTTTTCCGGCATACGCACAATGAGGCGATACAGACTGAATGCCTGAACCGCAAGCCGGACGAGCAATACCACTACCCCGGCAAGATACAGATAGCCTATCCATTCAGACAGTACGAATACACGGTTCCCGGTTTCTACTGCTTCACTGCCCACCACAATCTCTGGTAACACCGCCGAGTAATCAAAGTGAGTGAGCATAATCATGCGGTCACGGCTTTCCAGCCATTCACGTACGTCGATAAAAGGCAGGATAAATGGCAATACAAGCGACACTATCAGGATAAATCTTCTTGAACGAAAGAAGGTATCCCGCGTACATACCAGTTTATAGAGTGCATAAAACAGGATTAATCCGACATTGACTTGAAGAAGGTATAGCATAGAAATAAGTTTTTATTTGTCTTCACGTTTTTCAATCAGGTTGATAATCTCATTCAGGTCTTCCTTGGAAATCTTCTGCTCCTTGGCAAAGAACGAAACCATCTCCTTATAAGAATTGGCAAAGTAATTGCGCACAATGTTGCCCACAGACTTGCTGGTATATTCTTCCTGAGCCACCAAAGGAGTATAGCGGTAAGTATTACCAAACCTCTCTGCCTGCAGGTATCCCTTCCGCTTCAGGTTGTTAATAATGGAGGCCACCGTGGTATAAGGTGGTTTAGGTTCAGCATAGCAGCCCACCACATCCTTCACAAAACATGGTCCCAAGTTCCAAATAAAGCGCATGGCTTCTTCTTCCTGATAAGTTAGCTTTTCCATATCGAACGAGTTTTTCTACGAACTTTTCGCAAATCTACGAATTTATCGTAAATAATACATATTCAAACAGTTAATTAAATTAAAAGTAAAATTGATTCATTTGTTTTATTCTCCTCCAAAAACACAAGTGCGTTTTATCTCAAACGCAAGTACATTTCATGTCAAACGCCTTTGCGTTTTAATCTAAACGTCCTTGTGTTTTAATTAAAACGCAAAGGCGTTTTTTTAGCCTATATTTATTTGCTGAGAGAAAGCAGTAAAAAGGCTGTTTCAAATTAGAATAATGTAATTTGAAACAGCCTTTCGTTTTATAACTGGACAATATGTAACTCACCCCACTTTTGGAAGATTACCTCATCGTGATGCCTTTCCTTATTATGGAGAAACAATCTGCTATATGGGAAAACCTACTTTGTCTTTATCCGTGATTTTTCTTAATACACGACAGGGATTTCCAGCTGCCACGACACCCGAAGGGATATCATGAGTTACGACACTTCCGGCACCGATAACGGTATCATCGCCTATCGTCACTCCACTGAGGACAGTGCTGCCGCCTCCAATCCAAACCCGATTGCCTATGGTAATGGGTTCAGGAATCAAAGCACCCGCTATCCGCTCTGCCGCATCGAGTGAATGATTGCCAGAATATATACTTACGTTAGGCCCCAATAAGGTATTGTTACCTATCGTTATCTGCCCGCAATCGAGGAGCGTACATCCGAAGTTAATATAGACATCATTTCCAATCGTAATATTTTTACCGAATTCGCAAGCAAGGTCCGGCTCTATCCACACACGCTCCCCTACTTTCTTGAAAAGTTTGTGCATGATTTCCTGACGTCGTTCAACTTCTTCATCTTCAGTGCGGTTAAACTCCTTAAACAGCTTTTTTGCCTTAACCCTCAGCTTAAACAAATCAGCATCAAAATCATTATAGATTTGATGCTCCTGCATTTTATCCCATTCTGTCATATTCAACTTTGTTAAGTTTGGTTTCATAGTGACGAAACTATTAAAAAATGATGAAATAACAAAGAATTCATTCCAAACATTACGATGTATCGCAAAACCAAAGAAGCTACAACAGAATAAGCATATTAACCGCAACTTCCGCAAGAGCAGGCTGACAATTCTTCTTTTCGGATTTCCGTAATATAGAAACGGGCGAAGGCATTTTTAATCTCATCCCGCACACGACGGAATTCTGCTTCAATAAATTCCGGAGTTCCGGTGACATGCGACGGGTCATCAAAACCGATGTGAAGACGCTTGCCTACTTTTCCAATAAATGCCGGACAACTTTCATTTGCCCCTCCGCACACGGTAATCACATAATCCCACTCCTGACCAAGGTAGGTATTCACGTGAGTCGGCACATGCGAACTGATGTCAATTCCGACTTCTTTCATTACCTCCACCGCCTTGGCATTTACCTGTGCGGCAGGATCTGTTCCACCCGAATACACTTCTATATTTTTATCGAACGACTGCAAAAAGCCATGTGCCATCTGGCTGCGGCAACTATTTCCTGTACAAAGAATCAATACTCTCATATAAATGTAACAATGATAAATTAAAGAACAAAATTAAACAAATAACCCGACAAGATAATGAAGAAAGCCACCGTTCCGAAGAATATCGCAATCAATCGCCACGTCATCACTTTCTTCAGCAAAGTCGCTTCCGGAAGTGAAAGACCTACCACGGCCATCATGAAAGCGATGGCTGTACCCATAGGGATACCTTTGGCCACGAACACCTCGATGACCGGCACAATGCCTGCCGCATTGGCATACATCGGTACGGCAAGAATAACCGAAAGCGGTACGGCAAACCAGTTATCCTTCGACATGTATTGCTCGAAAAATCCTTCGGGCACAAAGCCGTGCATAAACGCACCGATACCGATACCTATCAGAATGTAAATCAGTACACCACTGACAATCTTCCAGGCATCACGCACAATGACAGGAAGGCGCTTGATAAAAGTAGTATGGTCTTTCTCCCATTCTCCTGCCTGCGCCGAGGAGCTGGCCTGTATCTGCTTCACCCAGTCGCTCAGGTAAGGTGAGAGATGCATGCGACCGAGCACAAAACCTCCTATCACTCCCAGCAGAATACCGCTGATGACATAGATAAGTGTAACTTTCAGTCCAAAAGAGCCGAGGAACATAGCCACCGCTACCTCGTTCACCAGCGGAGAAGTAATCAGAAAGGCAAACGTCACTCCCAAAGGGATACCGCCTTTTACAAAGCCGATAAACAAGGGAATGGACGAACAGGAGCAGAACGGAGTAATGGCTCCGAAAATGGAAGCCAATACATACTGCAACCCGTACATCTTATGTGTTACCAGATAGTTCCTCAAACGTTCTATCGGAAAATAAGCGTTAATGATTCCCATCAACACACTGATAAAAAACAGCAAAATAAGAATCTTGATGGTATCATAAAAAAAGAAGTTTACGGCTACCCCAAGCGGCGTATCAGCACTCAGTCCGAACAATCCGTAAACAAGCCAGTCTGCAAAATCTTGTATCATGTTTCTATCGTTATAATTCGTTTAAATACGAACAAGTGTCCCATCATAAAAGCGGCAGCTGCCTTGAAGGCCGTTTCTGCCGCTTCTGAATCAATCCTCTTGTTTATCCGATTCCTAAAAGTTTCTTCACATCGCTTTCGGTGGGAACCTGTCCTTTCATCTTCACTACTTCGTCTACCACAACGGCAGGAGTCGTCATGATGTTGTAGCTCACCATTTCCATGATGTCGTCCACCTTAGTCAGTTTCACGTCCAAGTTATTTTCCTTGATTACTTTTTCAATTACATTATAGGTGGTCTTGCATTTTGCGCAACCCGGTCCCAATACTTTAATTTCCATACTTGTAAAGATTTTGTTTGTTATCAAATTCGTTTATAAATACATTATCCAGCTATAATATATGCCGACGACGATAAACAGCACACCGACTATGCGGTTCATCCATTTCTGCACCTTCTGCATCTTGCCGTAAAAACTGCCCAGCTGCTGTACACTGAAGGCTAAAATCCACGCTACGACCAGCACCGGTATGGCAGTCGCAATGGCAAACACAACGGGCAGCAGATAACCTGCTGTGGCCGTGGCCGACATCGGTATCAGCATGCCAAAATAAAAGACACCACTTGTGGGACAGAAAGCCAGGGCAAACAACGCGCCTATTATCAACGCGCCCCAACCGCCTTTCCGGGCAAGCCCTTCCGCATTACCCTGAAATCCGAACTGAGGCAAGTTCAACCTATCACCGAGAAGCATGAAAAGGCCTATCAGGAACAAAAGTTGGCCCAACACAAGCTCTCCCCACGCTCCGATGGTCTTCTAAACATATTTGAACCCTCTTTCAGAATCAGAATCAACACCACCCCAAGCAACGTGTACGAAAGAATACGTCCCAGCGTATAGAGCAGTCCATTCCGAAAAATACGCTTCCGGTTCTCTATGTCTTTCCCGATAAAGCCAATAGCCGCAATGTTGGTTGCCAACGGACAAGGCGAAAGTGCAGTCAGCAGTCCAAGCAGAAACGCCGTCCATACAGGAGTGGAACTGTTGTCCAACAATGTCTGTAACCAGTCCATAGCCTCTTCTTATTATTTCAGCATGTCATTTATGGTCTTCACCAGTCCGTCCTTGAACACCTCCGGCGATTTACGGGCATTTCCGAAAGCAAACTGGGTCATATTTTCCGCAGTCTCCTGCCCGTTCTTGTAGCGCACCACAAACAGTGACAACCAGGTAACCTCATATTTTTCGGCAATCATCTCATTTTCTTTCTTGCTGATGTCTATCACCTTGAACACCACTTCCCCCTTCTTTACCTGCTCCGAGAGATTCTCTTTCATCACAGCCAGAGTATTGTTTTCAATGGCTATGCACGTAGCACAACGCTGTTTCCCATGAAAATACAATACCTCTACATGGTCTTTGGCAGTTACCTCACTGTTTCTGACCACCGCTTTGTCACTTGTTTGAATTTCTTTTTCACTTCTGCCCTGCATTCCACATGAGGCCAATGCCAAGCATACTGACAGAAGACATACCATCTTTTTCATCGTTCTTCTATATCTATTATTAGTAATTCGCAAAACAACGAACAAACACAACAAAAAAAGAGCTTATTCGCAACAGCTCTCTTTTTTACATATCGGCTGGCCCAGGAAATCGGCAAACATTTTTTTGGCCAGCTTCCAGTTCTCCTTATTAATGCAATACCTCACCTTAGGTGCTTCAATCTCTCCCTGAATCAGTCCGGCTTCTTTCAGTTCCTTCAAGTGCTGTGACACTGTAGCCTTGGCTATGGGCAGTTCTTCGTGAATGTCTCCAAAAAAGCAACATTCCTGCGAGGCCAAAAATTGAAGTATGGCTATACGAGCCGGATGCCCCATGGCCTTGGCAAAGCGGGCCATTTTTTCCTGTTCTTCTGAATAGTTCTTTCTTACCATTTTCACCTCTTTTGTTTGTTGTTCGCAAAATTACGAATATAATTATACAGCGCCAAAGAAAAACTTATTTTTTTCAAGCAGAAAACTTCTTTTAGCTATCTGCTTATTGTAGAACTTTAAAATGATTAGGAAATAATGTAACTTATTATATTTTGCAAACTTCCTAAAAGAAAAAGCAGACTGCTGAAAAGTTTTCTACGTTTCCCCCACATAAACCGTACGGTTTCCGATGGAGAAACCTACATTTCCGCACTGGAAAACTTACGTTTCCGCAACGGGAAACGTAAAAAATAGCCTGAAGCTTCCGCAAAAACTTCAGGCTATTTATAAAACCCAACTTTTCAGTTGTTTACTTCTTTATCTTCTTTCGGTAAAGTTCCGCACGTGCCAGAATCTCGTGTACAAACTCATAGGTATCGCTTCCTCGGGCATAACCGTTCTTGCACACCGGATCCTGATAGTATTCCTTGTTGCTCTTGAGCAGCATGAAGTGGGCCACGTGATGCTCCCAGATATAGCGGTTACGTCCGTATTTTTCGGCCAATGCCATGGCATCGGTCACATGGCCGATACCGGAATTATAAGCGGCCAATATGAACTTGGCCTGTTCTTCCTTATCCGTGATTTTACTAAACGTACGCTGCATCCCGGCAATGTATTTCACGGCAGCCTTGATGCTTTCTTCCGGATCCTGTTCCTTGCCCGGCGGCACTCCCATGGCACGTGCCGTAGCGGGCATCAGCTGCATCAGCCCCCTGGCGCCTGCCCACGACACCACATCGGGATTAAAGTTCGACTCGGTATAAGCCAGCGAGGCAAGCAGACGCCAGTCCCATCCGATTTCTTTGGCATAATGCCGGAACAAATCATCGTAGTGTGAAATCCTGCCGTCCTTTACGGAAAGGATGGCTCCGTGCGACGGACGCTTGGCAAGCTCAAAATAACGGCGGGCACTGGCCTGAAATTCCGGGGAGTCAATGTTCTCACGATGCCACTTATCGGCTGCCTCGGCCAACAACGGAGAGGTCTTCCGCACGGCCCATGACGAACGCTGGTCGAAACTGATGGCCAGGCCGATGTCGAGCACCGGATGATAGGTACGGTTGATTCGGGCAATTTCATCCGTCGCCACGGTATAATCAATGCGTCCGTCCGCCACCCAGGTTATCAGGTCTTCAGATGACACGCTGTCGGAAGAAATCTCGCAAATTTCAATTCCTCCTCCCAGCTCACGATCCAGATTTTCCAGCCGGGTGTGGTATTTGCCGGAATTGACATAAACCTTCTTTCCTATCAGTTCCGTAACGTCTTTCAAGGCTTCCTTTCCCCTTCGCTGCACGATGACCTGACGTGCGATGTCTTCCTCGCCACAATAAATCAGACTGTCTTTCAGCGGATTGGTAATAATCAGATTGTAGGCCACCAAATCGCCTTCTCCCTTAAGCAGGCTGCTGACCAGCTGTTCTTCGTCTCTCACGACCTTCACTTTCAGGGTCACTCCCAGCGACTTGGCAAACTGCTGGGCCAGTTCATACTGGAATCCCATGGGTTCTCCACGGTAATGGAAATAAGACACAGAGCTGTTGACCGTCAGCACCACCAGTTCCTTTCTTTCCTGAATCTGCGGTAAATCGACGGCAGTCTCTTCCGTTTTTTTCTCAGAGCCGCACGAAAAAAACAAAAAAAGGGCCAGCACATAGCACAGCCCCGTTATCCAGCCTTTCATTTGTCTACGATTCGTTCAATGTACATCTTCAGAATCTCGATGGCCTTTTCATTATGACCTCCTTGCGGCACAATCAGGTCGGCTATTCGCTTGGCCGGTTCGATAAACTCCAGGTGCATGGGTTTCAACACACGCACATAACGTTCCATCACCGCCTCAGCCGTACGTCCGCGTTCTATCACATCCCGCTGGATGACACGGATGAGACGTTCGTCCGGATCGGCATCCACAAAAATACGGAGGTCCATCTGCTTGCACAACCTGCGGTCGCTCAAAGCCAAAATACCTTCGATGATGATGACCTTACGGGGTTCTACATGCACGGTTTCTTTCTGGCGCGTACAGGTAAGATAGGAATATACAGGCTGTTCAATGGATTCTCCGTTACGCAGCATGGAGATATGCTTGGAGAGCAAATCCCAGTCGAATGCCGAAGGATGGTCAAAGTTGATGTTCTGCCGTTCTTCCACGGGCACATGACTGCTGTCCTTATAATATGAATCAAGCGGAAGCACTGCCACTTCATTCTCCGACAGACTTTCGATAATCCTTTTCACTACAGTTGTTTTACCGGAGCCTGTTCCTCCTGCAATTCCAATGATAATCATAACTTGTTTCAATAATTAATTTCTATATTTGCAATATTCAAAGATACGAAAATCATAAAAACAAACAAACATGGTCAAGCACATTGTTTTATTTAAATTGAAAGAAACCCTTTCTCCGGCAGAAAAAGCCGACATTATGAACCGTTTTAAGGCTGCCATCGAGGCTCTTCCGGCCACTATTCCCTTTATTCGTGACATTCATGTAGGACTGAATGAAAACCCGGCAGAAGTATGGGACATCTGCCTGGACAGCAGTTTCGATACGCTGGACGACGTGAAGGCTTATGCCATCCATCCAGCACACGTAGCCGCAGCTGGTATTCTGAAAGATGCCAAGGAAAACCGCGCCTGCGTGGACTATACTATCTAAAACTCAGCCATCATGGAAAAAATCATCAATCCATGGGAAGGAATGGAAGGATACTTCTGTTTCGGCTGTGCCCCCAACAACGAGTCGGGCCTGAAAATGGAATTCTATGAAGACGGGGACGAGATTGTGAGTAAATGGGTACCTGAAGCCCGTTTTCAAGGTTGGTTGAACACCCTGCACGGAGGTATTCAGGCAACTCTGCTGGATGAGATATGTGCCTGGGTGATTGCCCGCAAGCTTCAGACGGCGGGAGTGACTTCGCGCATGGAAACTCAATACCTGAAACCCATTCATACGACCGACTCTCGCCTTACCCTCAAAGGAAGAATCAAGGAGCAGAAACGGAACTTTGTGTTCATTGAAGCCGAAATCTACAATGCACAGGATGAAGTCTGCACCAAGGCCGTCTGTACCTATTTCATTTTCCCAAGAGAAAAAGCAGAAAAAGAAATGTACTTCAAAGGCTGTTATACGAAAAAAGAAAAGGAATCTTTATAAATTTGACAGCAAAAGCGAGTTTTTTCTGATAAATATTTGCTTTTTTAATTCTTATCTAATATTTTTGTCGCATCAAAAGAACGATAATTATGATTTTAAATACTGTACATCATCGCCATCATCATTACCTAACGGTTCACACGGTAGGCTGACGACGCGTGCAGTTACAAGAGATAAGATTACACAAAGGCTTGCCGTAAGAATTTATTCCTCGGTAAGCCTTTTTTATTTGACACTTTAAAAACTTAGAACAATATGTTAAGAATTGCCGTACAATCCAAAGGGCGCTTGTTCGAAGACACAATGGCCCTGTTTACTGAAGCAGACATCAAGTTATCTACCTCCAAACGCACCCTGCTGACACAGTCCAGTAATTTTCCGGTAGAAGTACTGTTCCTGCGCGACGATGATATTCCACAATGTGTGGCCAACGGCGTGGCCGACCTCGGTATTGTAGGAGAAAACGAATTCGTGGAACGTGCCGAAGAAGCGGAAATCGTGCACCGTCTGGGCTTCAGCAAATGCCGTTTGTCACTGGCCATTCACAAAGAAACGGAATACAACGGACTGGAATGGTTCAATCACAAAAAGATTGCTACCTCCTACCCCAATATCCTGAAAAACTTCCTGACACAACAGCACATTGAGGCCGACATCCATGTTATCACGGGTTCGGTGGAGATTGCTCCGGCCATCGGTCTGGCAGATGCCATCTTCGACATTGTCAGCTCCGGCTCCACCCTTATCAGCAACAACCTGAAGGAGGTGGAAGTGGTAATGAAGAGCGAAGCGCTGCTCATCGGAAACAAGCACATGTCAGACGAAAAGAAGGAAATACTTCAGGAACTGCTGTTCCGCATCAATGCAGTCAAAACCGCTGAAGACAAGAAATACGTGCTGATGAACGTACCGACCGACAAGGTACAAGAAATCGTAGCTGTTCTTCCCGGTGTAAAGAGCCCAACCATCATGCCATTGGCTACAGAAGGCTGGAGCAGCATCCACACTGTTCTCGACCAGAAATGTTTCTGGGAAATCATCGGCAAGCTGAAAGCCATCGGTGCACAAGGCATCCTGGTGCTGCCTATTGAGAAAATGATACTTTGATTTTCAGAACCTAATCACAAAGATTGTTACTATGAACATCATTACTTATCCTGAAAGAAATACATGGGCGGACTTGCTGAAACGCCCGACTCTTCAAACGGAATCATTGCGGGAAACCGTACTCGAAATATTAAACCGCATCAAATTTGAGGGTGATAAAGCCGTACTCGAATACGAAGAAAAATTCGACAAAGTGCAACTGAACTCCCTGCTGGTAAGCGAGGAAGAAATTGCCGAAGCAGAAAAGAAAGTCAGCATCGAACTGAAGGCGGCCATCACACTGGCTTATAACAACATCCGCACGTTCCACGCCGCACAGGTATTCCAGGGAAAGAAAATCACCACACTGCCGGGCGTGACTTGCTGGCAAAAAGCGGTAGCCATTGAGAAAGTGGGATTGTACATTCCCGGTGGAACAGCTCCTCTTTTCTCCACTGTCCTGATGCTGGCTACCCCGGCACAGATTGCCGGATGCAAGGAAATCATTCTCTGTACTCCTCCCAACAAGGAAGGATAATATCCGCACCGCCTGCAATACCTGCATAAAGTGTGAGCCAGCCAACC
>ERZ773108.2023-NODE-2023-length-18529-cov-3.032478_pt1 | contig 18529 bp, 8 predicted proteins | sample MGYA00580570_ERZ773108 | MGnify/ENA primary metagenome ERZ773108 (study PRJEB29015, sample SAMEA2737840) | human gut metagenome | biome: human gut; feature: human-associated habitat; material: faeces | place: China | collected 2012 ...
CGGGGAGAGATTTGTATTATTTTAGTTAATCTGTCATCGGAAACTTTTGTGATTGAAGACGGTGAACGTATTGCACAAATGGTGATAGCAAAACATGAACAGGCCGTATGGCAGGAAGTGGAAGTATTGGATGAAACGGAACGGGGAGCCGGCGGCTTCGGTCACACAGGAAAAAAATGAAAAGGATACTATTATTCTCGTTGTTAAGTACTTTGCTGCTTACTTCCTGCATGGCTGTGCAAGTGGTGGGGAGTGTAGCAGGAGGTGCGGTTATGGTGTCGGGGTATGCTCTTGGCGCGAATGCAGTTACAAAGAAGGTTAAGAAAAAGAAGGATAAAAAGAAAAAAGTTCAGAAGGAAGAAGCTTTGGCTTCTCAATTAACAGAGGAGCAACAGCGTAAGTATGACTATTTTTTTCTGGAAGCCATGCGGATGAAAGAAAAGAAAGAGTATGACGCGGCTTTCGGGTTGTTGGAACATTGTCTGGACATTCACCCGAATGCTTCTTCTGCGCTTTACGAAATATCCCAGTATTATATGTTTCTCCGTCAAGTGCCGCAAGGGCAGGCAGCCTTGGAAAAGGCTGTGACTTATGCACCTGATAATTACTGGTATAGTCAAGGGCTGGTGAGTCTGTATCAACAACAGAATGAGTTGGATAAAGCTGTTACGTTGCTTGAAGAAATGGTAACCCGTTTCCCGACCAAGCAAGATCCTCTGTTCAATCTTCTCGATATCTATGGACGACAGGAGAAGTACAGTGATGTAATTTCTACGCTGAACCGGCTGGAAAAACGCTTAGGTAAGAATGAACAGTTGTCGATGGAGAAATTCCGTATTTATCTTCAGATGAAGGATGACAAGAAAGCTTTTCAGGAAATAGAAAGTCTGGTACAGGAATATCCGATGGATATGCGTTATCAGGTCATTTTGGGGGACGTATATCTTCAGAATGGCAAGAAGCAGGAGGCTTATGACGTTTATCAGAAGGTGCTGGCTGCGGAACCCGATAATCCGATGGCTATCTTCTCGATGGCTTCTTACTATAAACAGACAGGGCAGGAAGAACTCTACCAACAGCAGTTGGATACACTGTTGCTGAATAAGAAGGTGACTCCTGATACCAAAGTGGGCGTCATGCGTCAGATGATTGTGGAAAATGAACAGGCCGATAAGGACAGTACGCAGATCATCGCTTTGTTTGACCGGATCATGAAGCAGGAGCAGGATGATCCTCAGATTCCGATGCTTTATGCGCAATATCTGTTGTCCAAGAATATGGAGGCGGAGTCAGTCCCCGTCTTGGAACAGGTGGTTGACCTGGACCCTACCAATAATGCTGCCCGTATGATGCTGATCGGTGCTGCGGTAAAAAAAGAAGATTATAAGCAGATTATCAAAGTCTGCGAGCCGGGTATTGAAGCGACTCCGGATGCGCTGGAATTTTATTATTATCTGGCTGTTGCCTATAATCAGGCGGAGAAACCGGATAGTGTGATAAGCATCTGCAAGAGAGCGCTGGAACATAAGACGGCTGACGGTAAAAAAGAAATCGTTTCGGAGTTCTACTCTATTCTGGGGGATATGTATCATACGCAGAAGCAGATGAAGGAGGCTTATGCCGCCTATGACTCGGCGTTGGTGTACAACCCTTCCAATATTGGCGCACTGAACAACTATGCCTATTATCTGTCAGTAGAGCGTCGTGATCTGGATAAAGCGGAAGAAATGAGCTATAAGACCGTAAAGGCTGAGCCCAATAATGCCACTTATCTGGATACGTATGCCTGGATTCTCTTTGAAAAGGGGAACTATGCGGAAGCTCGTATTTACATCGATAACGCCATGAAAAGTGAGGGCGGCGATAAGAGTGATGTGATTGTAGAACATTGCGGAGATATCTATTATATGACCGGAGATGTGGACGGCGCGCTTACCTACTGGAAGAAAGCACTGGAAATGGGCAGTGAGTCGAAAACATTGAAACAGAAAATAGAAAAGAAAAAATACATTGCAGAATGAAAAGAATCGCTTATTTTTTGTTGATTGCAGTCGTATTGGTAGGTTGTAAGAGTTCAAAGCGTCTGACGGCGACAAAGGTGCCGGAAGTTACTGCTTCCGAAGCAGCTATTCCCAGCTATCTGGCTTCCAGACTTCAGCTGACGATTCCGGGTAAAGGCGGAAGTATGTCAGTGGGCGGTACCATGAAGATGAAGAGCCGTGAACGGGTACAGATTTCCTTGCTGATGCCTATTCTCCGTACGGAATTGGCACGCATCGAGGTGACTCCTACTGAAGTATTATTCGTCGACCGGATGAACAAGCGGTTTGTACGCGCAACCAAAAATGAATTGAAAGAAATATTATCGAAGAATGTAGAGTTCTCCCAATTGGAGAAATTGCTGACTGACGCTTCTAAACCCGGAGGAAAGACTGAACTATCCGGGAAAGACCTGGGAATCCCCAAACTGGAGAAAGCGAAAGTACAACTTTATGATTTTTCGACCAAAGAACTTTCAATCACTCCGACAGAAGTTACTTCCAGATACCGTCAGGTCTCTTTGGAAGAATTAATGAAAATGCTGGTAGCTTTATTATGATAAAACGTCTCTTTGTAATTCTGGTAAGCAGCCTTTGGCTGGCAATTCCGCTTTCTGCTCAATCGAACAAGCTGATTCGTGAGCTGGAAGGTAAGCGCGGTGCTCTGCAGAAGCAGATCGCCGAGACGGAGTCGATTTTACAGAATACAAAGAAGGACGTAGGCAGTCAGTTGAACGGACTGGCGGCACTGACGGGACAGATTGAAGAACGAAAACGGTATATCCTTGCGATCAATAACGATGTGGAGACTATCGAACGCGAATTAGTGTCATTGAACCGCCAGCTGAATAGTCTTGAAAAAGACCTGAAAGAGAAAAAGAAGAAGTACGAAGCATCTGTCCAGTACCTCTATAAGAATAAATCGATTGAAGAGAAACTGATGTTTATCTTCTCCGCCAAGAACCTGGGACAAACTTATCGTCGTATGCGTTATGTGCGTGAATATGCCACCTACCAGCGTCTGCAGGGAGAGGAAATATTAAAGAAGCAGGAGCAGATACGGAAGAAAAAAGCAGAACGTCAGCAAGTGAAAGCCGCCAAAGAGGGACTGCTGAAAGAACGTGAGAACGAAAAGGCGAAACTGGAAGCTCAGGAGAAAGAGAAGCGTACACTGGTGGCTAATCTGCAAAAGAAACAGAAAGGTCTGCAAAGCGAAGTGAACAAGAAGAGACGGGAGGCCAATCAACTGAATGCCCGTATCGACCGGTTGATCGCAGAAGAAATAGAACGCGCCCGCAAACGTGCTGCGGAAGAAGCCCGCCGCGAAGCGGCAGCCCGCAAGAAGGCGGATACAAATGGCAAAGGTGCCTCCAAAACCGGAACGGCTGCCAAACCGAAGTCGGAGCCATTGGACGCTTTTACGATGAGCAAGGCAGATCGCGAACTGTCCGGTAGCTTTGTTGCCAATCGTGGAAAACTTCCGATGCCTATATCCGGACCTTATATCATAACCAGCCGCTATGGACAGTATTCCGTTGAAGGACTCCGTAATGTGAAGCTGGACAATAAAGGAATTGATATACAAGGAAAGCCGGGAGCACAAGCCCGTGCCATCTTTGATGGTAAGGTAGCAGCCGTGTTCCAGTTGAACGGACTATTTAACGTCCTCATCCGGCATGGTAATTATATTTCCGTTTACTGTAATCTGTCTTCCGCTTCGGTGAAATCCGGCGATACGGTGAGCACAAAGCAGTCTATCGGACAGATATTCTCTGATGGCGCGGATAACGGACGAACGGTACTGCATTTCCAGTTACGCAGAGAGAAAGAAAAGTTGAATCCGGAACCCTGGTTGAATCGTTAATCTAAATATAAGACACACTTGGTATGAAGTTAACAAAGATACTGATACTTTTACTGGCCTTCTGGCTCGAACCATTGTCTGCATCTCCCTATTTCTCCTTCAAGAAATATCAGGTGGAAGATGGCTTGTCACATAATACGGTATGGTGTGCTATACAGGATAGCTATGGATTTATCTGGCTGGGCACCAGTGACGGACTGAACCGTTACGACGGTCGGGGCAATAAAGTTTATCGGAATGTATTGAACGATAAATTCTCATTGGAGAACAACTTCGTTGAGGCACTGATTGAAGAAGATCAGAATATATGGGTTGGAACGAACTCCGGACTGTATATCTATGACCGGGCAACGGACCGTTTCTCCTATTTTGACAAGACTACTCAGTATGGCGTATACGTCAGCAGTGAAATCAAGAAGATTGTAAAGACGGAGAACGGACTTCTCTGGATTGCCACCTTGGGGCAGGGACTTTTTATTTATGATCCCAAGACCGAAGTGTTGACTCAGAATAGTATTCAGACCTCTTTTGTCTGGGATGTCTGTCAGAGTTACGATAAGAAGAAGGTGTATGTTTCTTCGCTACAGGAAGGACTGCTTTGTTTCGATGAAAACGGCAAATTTCTGCAATCATACCGAGTCTCATCGGACGTGAACTCTTCCGATAGTTACAAAATAAACTGTGTACTCGATGTAGAGGGAGAAGTATGGCTGGGAGCAGGCAACAATTTGTTGGGGAGATTGAACCGGCAAACCGGAACGGTTGAGAATTACATGGCTCCTTCATTGAACTTCGGGGCAGTTCGCAGCCTGCTGAAATATACGGAGAATGAACTGCTGGTAGGAACCGATAATGGACTCTATCTATTCAACCGCGAGTCGAAAACCTTCCTCCGTGCAGATAATCCGGCTGATCCGCGAAGTCTGAGTGATCAGACCATAAACGGCATGATGTGGGATGCGGAAGGTGCTCTGTGGGTATTGACGAACTTGGGAGGTATCAACTATATGTCCAAGCAGACCAAGCGTTTCGATTACTATTCACCCGCCTATCTGTCGGGGATAGCGGGAGCAGGAGAGGTGGTAGGCCCATTCTGTGAAAATAAAGACGGAAATATCTGGATTGGTACTCAGAGTGGCTTATATTTCTTCAATACCGTTACACGGGAGCTTTCGGAATATCATATCGGTGGTGTAAAGAGTCAGAAATATGATATTCGCTCTTTGATGTTAGACGGCGATTGTCTTTGGATCGGTACTTATGCGGAAGGAATACGTGTGCTTAATCTGCGTACCGGTTCGATAAAGGAATATACCCACTCGCGCGGAATCCCCAATACCATTTGCAGCAATGACGTACTGTGCATATATAAAGACCGGAAAGGGGAAATCTTCGTTGGAACAAGCTGGGGCTTATGCCGGTATAATCCTGATGCCGATAATTTCATGACGATCACCAGTATCGGTTCCATGATTTCCGTGGGCGATATATATGAGGATATGTATAACAACCTGTGGATTGCAACGACCAACAGCGGCGTGTTCTCCTACAATACCCTGAGCGGACACTGGAAACATTTCCAGCACGAACGGGAAGATTCGACCACCATTACCAGTAATTCGGTGATCACGGTATTTGAAGATAACAAAGGCGTGATGTGGTTTGGCACGAATGGGGGAGGATTATGCTCCTTCGACCCCAAAACAGAAGCATTTATTGAGTTTGATTCTGCGCTTCCCAATAAGGTGATCTATTCTATTGAACAAGATCAGACAGGAGATTTCTGGATATCCAGCAATGCAGGGATATTTAAGATTAATCCGATTTCTAAAGCTCATTTCCGACAGTTTACGATTAATGATGGTCTGCAGGGAAATCAGTTTATGGCACGTTCTTCTTTAAAGTCTTCTGAAGGTAAACTATATTTTGGCGGAATCAACGGCTTTAATGTTTTCCAGCCGGAACGTTTTGTGGATAATTCCTACATTCCTCCGGTATATGTGACTGATATCCGTTTATCCTATCTGAATGACGAACAGGAAGTGAAGAAGCTGCTTCAACTGGGGAAACCGATTTATATGGCTGACAAGATAACCTTGTCTTATGAAAATAATAGTTTCACGATTCGTTTTGTGGCGTTAAGCTATGAAGACCCGGCACGAAACAGATATTCCTATATGTTAAAAGGAGTAGATAAAGAGTGGATTACCAACTCCGAGAACAACTCTGCTTCTTATACCAATCTGCCTCCCGGAGAATACGAGTTCGAAGTGCGTGGCTCCAATAATGACCATCAGTGGAACGAGAAGACGACTACTCTGCGGGTAGTGATTACTCCCCCTTGGTGGCGTAGTTCTTTCGCCTATTTTATTTATATTCTCCTGTTGATGGGCTGGATTGTCTGGATTGCATGGCGCTGGAATCTTCGCGTGAAGCATAAGTACAAACACCGGATGGAGAAATATCAGATTGCTAAAGAACAGGAAGTTTATAAATCAAAGATCGGCTTCTTCATTAATCTGGTACATGAGATACGTACCCCTCTCAGTCTGATCCGATTGCCTCTTGAAAAGTTGCAAGAGATAGAACATGAAGGAAAAGAAGCTAAGTATCTGTCTGTAATAGATAAGAATGTAAACTATCTTTTAGGGATTACCAATCAGCTGCTCGACTTCCAGAAGATGGAAAACGGAGCTTTGCAACTGAATCTGGTAAGTTGCGATATTAAGGAAATAGTGAATGATGTATATAGTCAGTTCACCAGTCCTGCCGAGTTAAAGGGAATTGAACTGGTATTGACTCTGCCCGAGCAGGAACTGGTATCAATGGTCGATCGGGAAAAGTTGAGTAAGATACTGGTGAATCTGATGGGCAATGCGATAAAATATGCCCGTACGCGTATCGATTTGAAACTCGTGACAACTGATGCGGGATATGAGATATATGTGAGTGATGACGGTCGTGGAGTACCGGATGCCCAAAAGGGAAAGATATTTGAAGCCTTCTACCAAATGCCGGATGATAAAGTCGCTACCGCCACAGGTACCGGTATCGGACTGGCTTTTGCGAAATCTCTGGCAGAAGCCCATCAAGGCAGCCTGCGCCTTGAAGATAACGAACCGCAAGGCTCCTCGTTTATATTATCTCTTCCTTTAAGCGAAAAGAAGGCAGAAGAAGCTGCTGATATCGTTGAGGTTCATTCCGAAAACGAAGGTTCGGCAGAGAATATTCCTTCAGAGTTCTCCGGAAAGAAATTCACCGTATTGCTGGTAGAAGATAATGTCGAACTGTTGAATCTGACGCGTGACTCGTTGGTTGCCTGGTTCCGTGTGCTGAAAGCTCCGAATGGTCGTGCGGCACTTGAGATACTCGAACAGGAGAGTGTAGACGTCATCGTCAGTGATGTGATGATGCCGGAAATGAACGGGCTGGAACTCTGTAGCAAAGTGAAATCGGAAATCGACTATTCACATATTCCGGTCATCTTACTGACGGCAAAAACGACGCTGGAATCTAAGGTGGAAGGACTGGAATGCGGAGCCGATGTGTATATTGAGAAGCCATTCTCTATCAAACAACTGCATAAGCAGATCGAGAACCTGCTCCGGTTGAGGCAGTCTTTCCATAAGCTGATGGTTAGTTTGTCCGGGAATGCCAATCAGGCCTCGGCAGAACTTGCGATGACTCAGAGAGATTGTGAGTTTGTTGCCAAGATACAGGAAGTGATTGCCGACCAGTTGGCAGACGAGAATTTCTCCATCGATACTCTTGCAGAGCAGATGAACATGAGCCGTTCCAACTTCTATCGGAAGATAAAAGCATTGTCGGGAATGTCGCCCAATGATTATCTGAAGGCCCTCCGTATGAATAAGGCAGCTGAGTTAATTCAGGGCGGTACACGTATTTCCGAGGTTGCGGCACAGGTTGGATTCACTTCCTCCTCTTATTTTGCCAAGTGTTTCAAGGCACAATATGGAGTTCTCCCGAAGGAATATGTCAATCAGTTGTCTGTTTCCGATACAGCGGTAGAAAGCACTCCGGATGCCGATTCTACCATTTGATTTATCATCAGATGTATGAAAGAAGCATGCAGGGCTTGACAAACCGTTTTTTATGTTGTATATTTGTAAGTGAGAACCGGAAGTAAATTCGATAACATTGATAATATAGACGAAAAATGAGTAATAATAAGTACAATATAATAACAGATTGCAAGCGTTTCCACTTCGGATAGTGCTTGCCGGATAGTCTGATACAAGCTAAGGGCTGCGATTCTTTATGGGAATTGCAGCCCTTTTTGTTGCTTTAAATTAATATTTATCACTAAAATAACGATGTCCAAGTTTATAATAAACTTGGGGGACGTTTATAATAAACGATGAAGGAATTTATTAATAAACGATTGGAAGTTACTGCATAATCGGTCAATATCTTTCGTATAGATATGGATGCTGACCTTGAAAAGTTCTTTATCCTTTAAATAAGTAAATGAATTATTGCGACAATGATTCTTTTCTTTTTTTATGTCATAGGACTAAAAACCTCACTGTACCATTACGAATGAATCGACAAGGAAACAATGCATGACTTTACTACTGACTCAAAAGAAAAGCGGACTATCAATGGCGGGAATCTTCCCGCCGACTGATAGTCCGCTCTTTTTATAGTATATACCTACTTGACTCTATATCAATTGGATTCTCCCATGATAGTAGTGGCAGATGATCCCCAAGTAAAGTTGCTCTTCAATGCCGAATTGGACTTCAAGTACGGTTGCTGAACCTTCGGTCCCTTCGTCCATTCTTCCGATTCGGATGTCAATGTATTCAACAGGTCTTGGAAGTGCATGGAAACTACGTGTTTCGGGTCCGGATTCTTGTAATATTCCAGATATTCCATCGGTACATATACCGTGCTCGGCCATGTCTTAAAGACAGTACACCAGGTTGTCGGTTGGGTAGCACCTTCGTCGGCATCACTACGGGCAACTTCCTTACACTGGAACGGTAATGACTTCAAGTGCAAAGTCTTGAGTGCCGTCACATTATCAAAGATGTATCCGTAAACATAAGTCATGGTACTCGGGAACCAAGCTTCATTTACTACTGAGTTACCGAACGCGTGACGACCGATATAAGTCGGACCTTCGTTCACCACTACCGTTCTCAGCTTGGTACAGTTACGACAAGCTTCTCTCGGTACGTATTGCAATCCTGTCGGGAATGAAATATTCTCCAGAAGGTTACATCCGTTGAATACACCATTCTTCAGCGTTTCATTCTCCACTTCCGTCATATCCAGAGTTTTCAGGTTGTAGCCCTTACCCGCTGTCATCATGTTCTTCAGTAAGTTCAAATCGGTATCGTTGAGTCTGCCCTTCAATTCCAGGCTAGTGATGGATTCCCAATCTTTATAGATTTCGTCATCAATAAGACTCTGCAATACATTTGTCAAACCTCCCGGAGCCGGAATTTCAATCTGAGTGGCCGCAGCCTGACGGATAACCATATAGTCTTTCTTGTTTTCATAACCCTTGCGATAGATGTAAACGGTAGCCTGACGTTCTCTCAGTACCTTATTCACATCGTACGTGAAGATGACACGTTCGGGCATCGAGTTGTTTGCCATGTGCAGCCAACCATTCTCTGCCGTATAGCCACTTTCTTCCGGATATACGATATCCACCAAAATCTCGTTCTTCGGATCGGTCAACGTAGACTGTACGCTATACTTCACGGTAGCGGCACTGCCCAGCTTATCCAAACTTGTTCTGAAATCGTTCTTGTTGGTAATAACCAATTCCACATCGCTTGCCTGAGCTTGAGTCACGATAAACTCTTCTCTCACCTTCTTGTCGGCAGCGGCACAAAGCGCGATCGTTGCCGTACGTTCGCCACCGGTATTTTCTTTCACGGAAACGAGGAAGGTAGAGTCGCCCTTGGCATCTATAGCAGGCTTGAACGAAATCCAATCCTGATCGTTCTTATCAATATCAATCGTCAAATCCCTTGGTCCGTTGGTATTGGTTGCTTTATATTTCAACAGAATCGAATCTTCTTTCGATGCCAGGTTAGTGAACATTTCCTTGTTATCGACCGTAATGACAGGTTTGGGCAGACCGGTCTGGAAGATATTCATCGTAGCCTTTACATTATCATTATCTTTCGAAGAGATTTCAATGGTACCTCTACGAATATCAAACTTCTGATTCGGCAACACCTTAAAGTACAGTGTATGGTTTTCCATCGCACGTGTCTCCGGTTCGCCTGCGGGGCGTTCGTCCGTCGGCATGATCCAGCCCGTGTCACCGGAATAGAGGAAACTGGTTTTATACTCTCCTGTGTTAATTCCAAACTCTACGGAAATGATATGCTCACCGGCATCCAGGTTTTCGTAGGCCTTCGGGTCGGTGATTACCACCGCATCCTTCTGTGCCTGATAGATAACGAAATCATACTTAAAGCCACCGGACACGAGAGAAAAATTAGCACGGCGTGCATCCGGTTCCACATTTTCGGCTGCAGCTACCCATACTTTGTTGCCTTCGCCGGCCGTTCCTTCGCGTTCAAACAGCACTACCCAGCTATTATCCACACCTTCCGAATCATCCAATACGATATGCCAATCCTGATTGGCGTTGAATGTCAGTACTTGAGCGGAATTTCCCGCAGAAGAGAAACTGAAGGTGGACGCTTCGTTCACGATCTCCAATTTAGGCTCTAGCGGCGTCACCACTTCCGGACCAGTTTCATCGTCACCACATGCAGTCAGTAACGATGCCACCAAACATCCGGTCAAGCCGATATATTTCCAATTGATAAAATTTATCGCTTTCATGCTTATTTCACTTTAAATTCTTCTTTTACAATATTAAGGTATTTCATACCGTATCCATTCCCGTAATTCGGGTCAGTCGGTTCGATAGCCTGATCCACATTCCAACGGTTAAAAGAATCGATGATGACCATCGGACGCTTTCCCAAGTTCATCTTGGCAACATTACACATCTTACGGAACATATCTTCATCCTTAAATACCACCGGGAAGTTATAGAACTGAGTTCCATCACCATCTATCCACTGATTGAACGAAGGTGAAACGCTAGGTACGAAGTCTACTCCGTAATTAGCCCACTCATATTCGCGGTTGTACTTAAAGTTCTGGTCGATGCACTGCGGATAGCAGGTAGGGCGGAACCAGTCGGTCTGATTGTACATATTATCCATGTACACAGCATCCACTTTTCCGCTCAGGAAGAAGTTATGCCAGCGTGCAGGAGGTGTCCAACGTTCCTGACGTGCTAAAATATAGATCTCCAGTCCATTGCCATTGCCGTCCTTTACATTTTCACGCACTCTTTCACGGATCGTATTATAGAGTTTCTCTGAATCGCGTGCATACAACTTGTCAGCATTCCAGACAACAATCATCGGTTTGCCGTCTACAGTATAGTAAAGATCGTTGTTCGTACAGAAACGGCTTGTCAGGTTGACAAAAAAGCTGTAAAGTTGCTCACAACGTGCAGAGACACCATTTTCATCGGCATCGTCTTCTATCATGGCGGTGTTGTTAAGTCCGTTTGCGAAGTTATTCATATCCATAGAAACCGCATAACGCAAGCCACCCCATTCGATACCTTCCGAGTTGGGATTCAGTCCCGCCATATAGTTCACGAAATTCACGTTACCTTCGTTCAGCAAATCTCCCTTACTGGTATCCAGACCGATGTTCGGCAAGATAAGGAAATTGATACCGGCATTATTTGCCCAGGTAAGGTGCTGCTGAATCAAATCGGCTGTTTCGGCTTTATTGATATCCATCGAATAACGTCCCAGCACCGGACGCACATTCGGACAAAGCTGTGGATACTGTCCGCTCTGATTATATTCACCAATCAACCGCGCATACTTCTTTTCATCCACACCCGTACTACCCAAGTTCCAATAAATGGCTCCTACCGGAATATCGCTGCTCGGTCTGATTTGCGGAATCTCATAGTTCAAGAAATGATCATCGATGGAAGGACCGTCATCTGTCGGTGAACAGGCCGATCCGGCCACCAGTCCCAACGTCAGGCATATTGCAAGACCTGTCTTATTAAAAATCTTATACTTTTTCATTTTTCAGTCATTACTTAATTACTACTTTTCTACCTTATAAACTAAAAGTGTAGCTTCTATCAAGAAGTTGTAAGCCTTGTCCAAAGCCTCTTCAGCCTCCTTGATACCGGTCAGCTCACGGGCATTCTTCAAGAACTCTTCATAAGTCTGTCCATACTTCTTGGCTTGGAAATCCATGTTGAACTGTACATAATCGCTGTTTTCCCATCCGGCTATCATCTCTTCCTGGTTAGGTACAGGTTTTGCGAACTGAAGCATCGTGAAGATATTGTCTCCCCAACGGGCGGCATTAGGTTTCGGACTATTCTTCTGTAACAAATCAATAGCTCTGTAATAAGCCTCTGCATTTGTCTGACGTTCCGCATCCGGGAAGTAAAGGCGTTCGGGCCAGCCGTAGTACATATTTCCGCCTTCTTCATAAGCCTGAGATCCGTTCAGGAACAGAGGCGGAAGGTTCAATGCACGTGTGCGGCGTTCCATACGCCAGGCAGACATTCCATCCAGGAAGTCGGCAAACCAGCGTTGTTTGTAGATTTGTTCCAATTGTCCGTCCTTACCGTCTGCTCCGTTGATGTCGGCAGTCATCAGTTTACGGGTATCATAGAATCCTTTATGACTGGTTCCCCAGGCGATTCCTTCCTGAGCCATATAGGCAGCAGCAGAAGCAGACAAGCCGTTCTCTTCGAACGAAGCACGGATGCCTTCTTCATAATAGGTCTGTGCATCCTTGGATCCCAAGTCGAACTTCACTTTCGCTTCAGCGCAGAGGAAACAAGCATCTGCCCAGCGCAGCAAAGGCATCGTAGCGTCCATTGCATAATATCTCGGGTTGATGTAGCATCTGTTGTCTTCGTTCATTGACAACGGATCAGGGATTTCTCTTGTACCATTCGGGTCGGTCGGGTCGATCGGTCTTCTCCAGCCGAACGGTGTACGGGCGCCCGGATTGTCCGGTGTAGGAACGTATGGAATAGAGTAACGTACACGCAATGAATCACGCACTTCATATCCATCTATCATCCATTGCAGGTGTTCCTGCTGATCGCTGGCGGAACAACCGCTCACATCACAGTCGTGTGAACGAGTCAGCACATCCGTCATACGATAAGGCTGGCGTTCCGGCCAATAAACGTTGGAGCCGTCAAAGTAAGTCTCCATACGCGGATCGTTGTATGAGAACAGGTAAATGGCGAAATATTCGTTCATGGAAGGGATCAGCCCCCAGTTTGCTTTCGTCTGAATTTCTTCTTTATACAAACGAGTGTAATACCAGGAACAGTCTTTGTCGATCACCGTTCCATATTTGGGAGCAAACGCATCGTCCAGAGAGCTGAACAGCCATTCTTCATGTCCCATAGATTTCGCAGCATATTCGCGTGCTTTCTCTTCGCTGATATTCTGGATATTCATGGCTATCTCCAGGCGTAATGTATTAGCCAGTTTGCGCCATTTCTGTACATCTCCGTTATAAACAGGGTCTTTCAGAATCTTATCAGTAGATGATTCGTCGAACTCATCGACTGCCTGGTCCAGCCAACCCAAAATGGAATAGTAAGCATCGGCTTCCGAATCATAGTCAAAGATACGCTTGTCCGTTCCTCCGTCCATACCGGCATGGCTCAGTCCGACCGGACCATAGAGTGACAGCAACTGGTAGTAAGTGAATGCTTTCCATGTCTTTACAACAGCCAGACTGTTAGGCAAAGAGCCATCATCGTATGCTTTTGCCAACTCTTCCAGGTCGCGCAGAATCTCTACATAAAACTTACGGTAGAATCCGTCTCCCCTTTCGTTCCACGGTGTCTGGAAAGCGACGTTAGTAATGTAACGTGAATAACTCCACATACGGTTATTATTCAATTCACTGATTGCATTCATTGTCTTGTAAACCGTACCGGGGAAAATACTCTGCAGATTTACCTCATACAATTTGTTCGGGTCCGAGTTGATGGTTTCGAAACCGTCCGTACACCCCACGGCAGTCGATGCCAGCAGGAGTAACGGTAATATTTTGTTTTTCAATTTCATGCTTTACGAATTTAAAAAGAAACTTTAATATCAAATCCATAGGTTGCGGAAGGCAGGTTGAAACCACGTTCGAAACCTTGTGCATTTCCTGTTGTACTCGTTGCCTGCGGATCAAGCCCGTGCGGTGTATTGGCAAACAAGGTAGCAATGTTTCGTCCGACAGCCGCCACACGGAATGTCTGGAACGGAGTCTTTCTCAGCCATTTTTTCGGTAAATCGTAGCTGACAGTGATTTCACGCAACTTCACATAAGAAGCATCGTAGATGAAACGGGAAATATCACGAGAGGTATAGTGCATCCAATAGCGTTCGGGGGTACAATAACCCAATACTTGTTGTCCTGCCAGCCCTTCTACGTCTTCGTCATAACGGCAATTAGGAAGAACTACCCCTTTAGGACGTCCCCAGTCAGGATAAATCTGCCCGTTTGCGGTCGGTGTGTTGGCGTTCTGAGGACGCATGAAGCCATATCGTTCTTCGTCCGACTCACCCAAAATCTTTCTGGAGAAGAAATCCGCGTCACGACCTTCCAATGACTTGACGGATTGTCCGTCTACAGAACTCTGGATGGATGTCTGTGAGAAGAACTTACCACCCTTCTGGAAGTCGAACATAACAGAGAAGGAGAAATTACCCAAACGGAACACGTTGTTCCAGCCACCTCGCCAGTCAGCCTGTACACAACCTAAATATTCATAGTCCTGTCCTTCTTTCGGCGACCCGTCGAGCTGACAAAGGATGTATCCTTCGGCATCGCGTTTAAATGTCTTCGCATAGATAGCACCGTAGGGCTTGCCTACTTCCGCATAAGACTTCACGTTGTACACACCGCTACCAATCTGTATCTTGTCGATACCTTCGGGCAATGATTCTACCATGGAATTGTTCTTTGACCAGTTGAAAATGGTTTTCCACTCGAAGTTCTTCACCTTCACCGGCACACCGCTCACGGAGATTTCCCAACCCTTGTTGGAGATTTTACCGGAGTTGATGATTACACGCTGGTAATTGGATAAATAAGAAAGTTCCGACTCGACAATCTGATCACGAGTGTATTTGTCATAGTAAGTAACATCTGCTGTCAGGCGTCCGTCCAGCAAACGAACTTCCGCACCGATTTCTTTTGAGATGGTTGTTTCCGGTTTCAAGTTCGGATTCTTGCGTACGGCGTCACCCTGGAACCACGCCATGTCATTACGGAACAATCCTCCGTAACTGTAACTGTTAATCAAACGGTCGAAACCAGCATCGTTACCCACGCGGGCAATAGATCCGCGCAACTTGGCGAATGAGAATGTCTTGCTCTTCAGCTTGGGGAAGATTTCCGTCAACACGGCACTGGCACTACCGGAGGCATAGAAGTAAGAATTGTTAGCTTTCGGCAAAGAACTTGACCAGTCGTTACGGAAAGTTCCGTCTACAAACAAACCATGATATCCCAAAGACAACATACCGAATACGGACTGTTTCTCTTTCGCATTCACACTTTCCGTTCCACTCAATATAGAGGCATTGTTGGACAATGACTTCACATCCGGAGCTGCCAGTTGAGAAACCTGATTCCAGAGTTTATACCAGTCATTCTTTTGCATAGAAGTACCCAAGTTAGCACTGAGGCTGACCTTCTTGATATTGCGGTTATAAGAAATAACTCCTTCATAATTGTAGTTGTTGGAGGCTTCACGGAAAGTTTCGTACTGTCCGTCGATATCCCACATGGTATAATAATTGTCAAACTTCCAACCGTTCTTGTTTGCCTTTTCTACACTGGCACGCAAACGGATATTCATTCCCTGAATCGGTTTGATATTAAGAGTCAGGTTACCACGGAAGTTATTACGGCCGTCACCATTGCTGATTTCGTTCAGCAGCCAGTAAGGATTGTAGAATCCGTTACCACGCGTGAAGGCTTCACCTGTCTCGCGCTTCCACGGCAGTAATTCCTCCATAACGACGTCACGCGGCATATTCATGATGGCACGCATCGGGTTACGGTTACTGTCACCTTTATAATCACGGTTATCGGCTGTTTCCAGCTGATAGTTAACGGAGATTTCACTGGACAGCCATTTAGCCAGATCCATATTCACACGCAGGTCAAATGTGTGACGCTTCATGTTATCAAAGTTCTTCAGCATTCCGTCGTAGTCGATACCCGTATAGTTGAAACGGATACCTGCTCCATTGAACACCTTATTGACCGAAACACTATGAGTCATGGCTACACCCATTTCGTACATATCCGTGATACCATCCTTATTAGGTACATAAGAACGTATCTGATTATTACGTCCCACCAGATCAAAGCCTAACATCGGCAGCCCCCATGAGCGTTGGTTCGGATTCGCCCAGTTAAATACAAAAATACCATAAGGCAGGCTGGGGTCATAAGCATAACCGTTCTTTGAGTTGGAACCATAATAGTTGAATCCGTCACCCACACCGACAGCCGGAAGGCTGGCCGAACCATAAACATTCTGATAGGCAGGAAATTCACGCAAGAAAGTAAACTGCATATTGTAGCCATAAGAAACACCGAGTCCGGATTTCTTGGTAGCTTTACGGGTAGTGATCAGAATAACGCCATTGGCAGCATCAGATCCATACAAGGCAGCCGCATTGGCACCTTTCAAAACTTCGATTGATTCAATATCGTCCGGGCTGATAGCAGAAGCAGGATTACCATAGTCCAAGTCTCCATCTTCTCCCATCGGGTTCATGATGGGCACACCGTCAATTACGTACAACGGCTGGTTATTTCCGGTCAGGGAGTTGTTACCACGAATCTCCACACGGGTAGAAGACAACGGACCGCCATTCGAAATAAAATTAACGCCCGAAACTTTACCGCTCAGACTATTCAATAAGTTCGGGTCACGTGTATCCAGCAGAGATTCCGTGTCAATGGACTGACGGGCATATCCCAACGATTTGGATTCACGACTGATGCCCAATGCCGTAACCACGACATCGTTCAGTTCTTTGACATCCTCACTTAGAACGATGCGCAGCAGATCATTGTTTTTCAAGGTAGCCAGTCTGATAGTCTTTACAGCATAGCCTATGAATCTTACATTCAGAATAGCATCTTTCGGCACATTGTTCAAGGTAAATTGTCCCTCCATATTTGTCGCAGTAGCTAAGTTTTGGTTTCCAACCACCGTAATATTAGCACCTGGAAGCGGATCACCAAACTCGTCAACAACGACTCCAGTGACCTTTCGGTTTTGCGCCGAAAGTGAAAGTGCGAAGAACGTGAGCAATACCATCAGGCACGTCCCTATCCTCCAGCTTCTTTTCAGATAAAGTTTCTCCATATTAGCTTAAGTTTATAATTAATAAATTTGTTCTTTTCATTTTTCTACAGTGATGGTGAAGTAGTTCAAATCAGGTTTGCCCGCCACAATGTTCAGCACTGTACGGCGCCAGCCATTCACATCGCTCTTCATGGTGAAAGCGTCGACAGTAACCCATTCGCCTCCGGTTGCATGAAGTTCTACGACAGGCCCTTGTCTTCTTTTCGTGCCTTCGCCAAAGTCAAAACGGATTTTAGCATCTTCTTTGGCAGCATAACATACCTTGACTGTGATATCTCCGGCAGCATAAGGCAGTTCTTTCCATTCCATCCACTCACCCGCCTCTGTGCTGGTGACATACCATTCGGTGTTCTTATCCGGAGCCACACCGGCTATTTTGGCAACATCCAGACTTCCGGTACGGTATTGATTACCGCTATTCTTAGCAGATACATCGAAGAAGTAATCGCAGGCCTCCATTTCTACACGGAATGATTCGGCCCATGCCCGGCTGCTACTGTATTTACGGAGAATGTTCAGACGCTGGTTGGGGAAGTCATAGTAAATGTTGTCGGTACTTCTCCAATAAGCGGCATTCTCGGCCATATCGGTAAAACCTTCCAGGAAGACCAGATCAGCATTCTTCGCAACCATATCGTCCAAAGCATCCGTCAAACGTTTGCCGTGATCTGCATCAAAAAACATACGGGTACCCGATTTATCATTGGTATAGAAAGCCGGAACAGCCACACCTACAGTTTTTCCATTGAAGGTACGTACCGTCCAGGAACTACGGGTGGGAGCCTGCTCAGAGGCAATAAACCAATCGTTCAGTGATTCTACGACTGATTCGTCCACCTCTTTATCACGGTCCTGAAAGGCTCTGTCGGCACAAATAAAGAGATCTTCGCCATAAGCAGACTTGAAGTCAGCATGAATCTTGTTCAGAATGGCCTTTAATTTGCCTTTACAGTCAATTTTCTTGTTGCCCAATGCAGCATAGTCTACATTAAGGAAACCGTTGATGCTCCACAAAAACAGGACAGGTTTGCCGTCTATGCGAAGAAGATACTTGTTATTGGCTTTATTCTCGCCATAAAAGTTATCGAAGGCCAGTTTTATATTGTAATCCCATATATACTTATATATATCGTCCAAATTGTCCAGCGGATACATCACCTC
>ERZ773108.2042-NODE-2042-length-18414-cov-5.245928_pt1 | contig 18414 bp, 19 predicted proteins | sample MGYA00580570_ERZ773108 | MGnify/ENA primary metagenome ERZ773108 (study PRJEB29015, sample SAMEA2737840) | human gut metagenome | biome: human gut; feature: human-associated habitat; material: faeces | place: China | collected 2012 ...
TAAAAGTTGGAGTGCCCAGGTTTACCCGGGTACCCCAACTTTTAGTTTACAACCTTTATTTACACTGCGTGAATATGTGACGCTTGATTTTTGGGTAAAGAGTATATATACTTAGAACGAAATGTATGTGAAAAAAATGCCGTACTGCCGCGGCAGCTGAAAGGAACGGATGCGATTTGAAGAAGAGGCTTGTGAGAATAATTGCCGTTGTTCTGTGCATTGTGATGTGCTTTGGGATGACGGGCTGCACGCAGAGCCTGAGCGCTATGTTCACCGTCAAGAAAACCTACAGAGCCATTGCGGAGCTTCAGAGCATGAGCTTTGACCTCAAATCGACGGCCAACGGCACATCGAACGGGGAGCCTGTCAAGGTCCGCCTCAAGGCCAGCTGCGAATGGATACTCGATCCTTTCACAATGAAGATGGACGCGACCGCCTCGCTCGGCAGAATGGGGCGGATCAATCTGCCGATGTACATCGCGATGGAGGGCGAGCAGCTGGTGCTGTATTTCGGATACAGCCTCGGCGGCGATGAGCCAATATGGATGGCGTTGGACGTCGAGTCCGACGGAGAATCCGCGCAGATAGACATTGCGAGCATTATCGCGATGTTCGAGAACAACACCCAGCCCGTCTCGATGTCGGACGAAGAGGAGCTTGAAGAGTCCACGGTCATCCCGCTGACGCTTGAGCTGCCCGGCAAGATGCTGATGAACGCCATAAGCGGAAACGGACCGCACAAGAGCAAGATGGATAACATTACCATATCGGTGAACGTCGATAAGGAAACGCACATCCCGACGAGCATCAGCGCCGATCTCGCGCCGCTGCTGAAGTACCTCATAGCTGAGTCGGGCTTCGGCTTCTACCCTGATCTGAAGATAGACAGCATCCCGACCGAGCTCACAGTGACGGGCGTGAACGACGTCAAGTCGATCACGCTGCCGGACATGACGCTGAACGGCGCTGCGGTGACGCTGCCTGCGGCGGAGACCGATAGACCGGTTGTAGTTGAGACACCTGCAGCGACGGACGGAACGGAAGAAAAGGCAGAATAATATTTGCAGGTTGATCCCACCGGGCTTGCCCGGTGGGATTCTTAATAAATCTTAACTGGTGTGCATACCAAAAAATGCATTGACAAAAGTCGCGTCATAACATATACTGGATTTGTGTAAAACCGCACGGACATATGAATGCGTTCGGCGGACAAATTATATTGATCGGGAGGTCATGCTTATGAAGAAACCACTGCGCTATATGCTCTCCGTGATGCTGATGCTTGCGCTGATGCTCTCCATGGGGACCGCGGCTTTTGCCGACAAGACGGACAGCGGGCTGCCTGTCGAATATGTCACCTACGGTGTCGGGCTCCCCGATGCGCCGGGAGTTGACAGGCACGAACTCGGCGATGACGACATCACGATAGACGGCGTGAGCTGGAGGACAAAGACGTCGGAGGATAAGCTCTATGTCTACGTTCTTGACCTTGCCGCGGCGAAGCTGCTGCGCAGCTGTGCGGACGAGGCCAAGGAGCTTGGGCTGGACTATGCAAAGCTTTATATTGAAAACGGCCTGATACAGGTCAGGGAGGATGTTCCGTCTGCGGAGGCGGAGGAGCTGCGCGCAGGGCTCGATGAGCTCACCCGCGCGGCGGTAATAGGTCTCGTCGCGGGCGACAGGTTCGATGTCGGCAACGGCGGGGACGTGAAGCTCCAGGTCGTGGTCACGGGCTTCGTGACCGGCGGCGGAGAAGCCGCCGAGCCGGGAACTGAAGAGAACGGGCTTGATGTCAAGGGACTCGGTGTGCCGTATGACAAAAATTACAGGTATGATACCAGCGGAGTGACCGGAGAGAATTACGCCGGGGTTACGACAACAACTATCTATATCGCGTATGGTGGAGTCACCTGGTACGGAGGCGGGCCGAGCTGCCTGAGTATTGATGAGGAGACGCCTTCGACAGAAAAATTGCCCGACTATGTTGAGCGCAGCGGATTTGCAGGCGTTGCAAAGGCAAAGGACGATACGAATAACTATTATATTAAAATCGTTGGACTCAGCGGCGAAGCGGAGTTCATCCCCGTAGACGATCTTGCAAGCCTGGGCGATGATCCGAACGCGATCTGGTATGCCCGGGTCGCGGATATTGTGGGCAGAGATATGGAAGACGGTGGGAAACTTGCCGACAGCGTCATTATCGCGACCGATCCGGAAGGCAATAATATTGTTATGACCATAAACCTCAAGGACGATACCGCCAAGGCGGAGGAGGTCATCAGCGAGGATGGGACTGAAAGCAAGACGCCCGACGGCTATAATGATCCGGAAAAGGTAAACCACGATCTGCAGTATGCCCCGGAGAATATAGTCGAGGTGGACAGAACCGGGGAGAGTACCGCGGACGTGACGGTAAGAGACACTGTAATTGCACCGGATCCGAACGCTCCCGTGATCTCATGAGACACAAATGCACGGCGTAAAACCGCCGTGCATTTTTTGGTTTAAAAGTTGACAGAACAGACATCCGTGTATATAATCAAGCTGCGCCGCATCCGCCTTGAGCGGAGCGACAGCAGGAAGGAATTTAATATGAGTAACGCAACACCCCGCAAAGGGCTCCGGAGACAAACCGGTCTTGCCCTGTTCGCATCCATCATCGTCGTACTGCAGGTTCTCAGCAACTTCGTGCGCTTCGGCCCGTTCCCGATAACGCTGGCTCTCGCGCCGATCATCATTGGAGCTGCGGTGTACGGAAGCTCTGCCGGAGCATTGCTCGGCGGAGTATTCGGAACAGTAGTGCTCCTGACCGGCATTGCCGGGTGGGACGGCGGCGTAGTCATGCTGCTGATGGGTATCAATCCCATTGCCTGCATCATCATCTGCATCGGCAAGGGCGCAGCGGCAGGCTGGATATCCGGCCTTGTGTACAGGCTGCTTGCAAAGAAAAGCGAGCTTGCGGGCGTTGTTACCGCGGGCGTCGTCTGCCCGATAGTGAACACCGGGATACTGGTGATCGGCCTGCTCCTGTTCTTCAATTCCACGATCCAGAGCTGGGCGGGCGGCCAGAATATGCTGTACTATGTCATCTTCGGGATGATGGGCATAAACTTCGTGGTCGAACTGCTTGTAAACCTCGTCCTCTCGTCGGGCATCACTTCCGTTATCAAATACGCAGGGAAGGGCAGGAACTGAACATGATCCTCGCAATTGACGTCGGCAACACCAATATCGTCCTCGGCATGATAGAGAACGGGGAGATCCAGAACGTCGTGCGCATCCATACGGATCTGCGCGAGACGGGAACGGAGTACGCGCTCAAGCTGCGCCAAGTTGCGGATTTCTATCATATCGACCTTATGGGGCTCGAGGGGGCTATCATTTCCTCGGTCGTGCCTCCGGTCACGGAGTCGCTGCGGCTGGCGGTGGAGAGCCTTATCGGCAAAAAGCCGCTGATCGTCGCGCCGGGAATGAAGACCGGCATGAACGTCAGGATAGACGACCCGTCGACCATGGCGGGCGACCTTGTCGTCGGCAGCGTCGCCGCGATCGCATGCTACGGCGCGCCGCTCATAGTCATAGACATGGGCACCGCGACGACGATGGTGCTTATCGATAACGAAGGCAGCTACCGCGGCGGCGCGATAATTCCGGGCATAAAGCTGTCCTACGGCGCGCTCTCCTCAGGGACAAGTCTGCTGCCGGATATCGCTATCCTCCCGCCGAAGAAGGTCATCGCCACCAACACTGTTGATTCCATGCGCAGCGGCGCGGTCTACGGTACGGCCGCGATGCTTGACGGCATGATCGACCGGATGGAGAAGGAGATAGGCTATCCCTGCACGGTCGTTGCGACCGGCGGCCTGGCGAGGACTGTAGTGCAGAATTGCAGCCGTGACATCATTTACGATGCAGACCTGCTGCTCAAGGGGCTGTGGGTCCTGTATGACCGCAACCGGAAATCGTAAACAGAATAAATAACAAGCCCGCATCCCGTAAAATGGGATGCGGGCTTTTGCTGCGGCTGGATCGAAAGCAAAAAAATATTAATTTTTCGATTGTTGAATAATTGACAAACGCGCATAAGCCTGCTATAATCCACCATGATATACGAGATGAGATTTTCGTATATAAGCTACTCAAAAAATATGGAGGCAAATATGAAAAAGATTCTTGCACTTGTTCTTGCACTTTGCATGATTTTCGCGCTGGCTGCCTGCGGTCAGTCCGCTGCGCCCGCAGCCACTGAGGCTCCCGCAGCCGATGCGGCGACCGAGGCTCCCGCAGACGATGCAGCTACCGAAGCTCCCGCTGCCGGCGGTGAGTACACTCTCGGCATGGGCGTTTCCCTCAACATGGATTCTTCCAAGTCCGGCAATGCTCAGGTCGACGCTACCGTCGCAGCCGTTGTTCTCGACGCTGAGGGTAAGATAGTTTCCTGCCGTATCGACTGCGCGCAGAGCAAGATGGATATCTCCGAAGGCACTGTCGACACCGCGGCTGAGTTCAAGACCAAGATGGAGCTCGGCGATGATTACGGCATGGTCGCCTACGGCAACGCGATAGCCGAGTGGGACGCTCAGGCAAAGGCATTTGAAGAGTACGTTGTCGGCAAGACCGGTGAAGAGGTCGCCGCTATTGAGACCGTTGAGAACGACCATGGCTACTCTGTCGCAGCAGATGAGGCTCTCTACGCTTCCTGCACCATTCAGATCACCGACTTCAAGGATGCCGTTGTCAAGGCCTGCGGCGATGTCAACACTATGAGCTTCACCTCTGACGGCACTTTCACTCTCGGCCTTGCTGCAAAGACCAGCGCTGCCGAGTCCACCGATCCCACCGCTGACGCAGACGGCGTCGTCAAGATGTACACCGAGTTCGGCGCAGCTGTTGTCGGCGCTGACGGAAAGATCCTTGCTGCTGTCAACGATGCAACTCAGCCCAACATCAGCTTCGACGAGGACGGCGAGATCACCGAGACCTCTTTCAAGGGCACCAAGATGGAGCTTGGCGATGATTACGGCATGGTCGCTTACGGCAACGCTATAGCCGAGTGGGACGCTCAGTCCAAGGCTTTCTCCGAGTACGTCGTCGGCAAGACCGCAGCTGAGGTCGCCGCTATCGAGACCACCGAGAACGACCACGGCTACTCCGTCGCAGCGGACGAGACTCTTCTCGCTTCCTGCACCATTCAGATCACCGGCATGATGGCTGTCATCGCTCAGGCTGCTGAATACGCAAGATAAACAAATTTAAAAATCGCACTGGAGATGTGTCAATGAAAAGAATAGCGGCATGGTTCATGTCAGCGCTCCTGCTGGCATTATCCCTGACCGGATGCTCCGCAGGTAAGACCGAAACGGAGAACCGGGGAAAGTCCTACTTCACTTACTTTGACACAGTCTCCTTCGTGTACAGCTATGCAGGAGACTCGGCAGAGCAGTTTGACAGACGCTCTGCCGGGGCTTCTGGCATTTTGGGGGAATATCACCGGCTCTTTGATATATACCATGAGTATTCCGGGGAGAATAATCTGTGTACGCTCAACCGGAACGCGGGCGGAGAGAGCATCGAGGTCGACCGTAAGCTCATTGACTTTCTCGTTTATGCGAAGGAGCTGTATGAAACGACCGACGGCAAGATGAACGTTATGATGGGCTCAGTGCTCAGCATCTGGCATGACCTGCGCACTGCCGCCGGGGACGATCCTGCATCTGCCCGCATCCCCACGGATGAAGAGCTGCAAACGGCCGGCGAACATACGGACATTTCTGCGCTTGAAATTGACGAAGAAAACTGCACCGTGCGCATAAGCGACCCGGACGCGTCCATTGATGTCGGCGCGCTCGGCAAGGGCTACGCGACCGAGATGGCCGCGCGGTGGTTAGAGGCTGACGGAGCCTTAGGGTACGTGCTCAATGTCGGCGGCAATATCCGCATCGTCGGCACAAAGCCCGACGGCAGCGGCTGGGTCACCGGTGTGAAGGACCCGGCAAATACCGAGAAGTTTGCCGTCAAGCTCATGCTCGCGGATACGTCCTGCGTCACCTCCGGCTCGTATGAGCGCTACTATACCGTTGACGGCGTGTGCTATCACCATATAATCGATGAGGCCACGCTCTTCCCTGCGGACTATTACAGCTCTCTTACGGTCGTCATCAAGGACAGCGCGCTTGCCGACGCGCTCTCCACGGCGCTTTTCTGCATGCCCTATGAGGACGGCGCCGCTTTGGCCGAAAGTCTCGGCGCAGAGGTTTTGTGGATATTCCCGGACGGTGAGATCAGGTATACCCCCGGGATGGAAAAACTAATAGCGAATTGAAGGATAACAGGAGGCAAGAGGCTTATGAGCTTCGGAAAAAACATTTCTACCCTTAAGCTGCCCCACCATAAGCAGACCTCAGGCATGGCGTCAGAGCCGATAACGCCGAGCGCCGAGGTGCTGCTTCCAATGAACATGCACTCCGGTCAGGCGGCCGTGCCGGTCGTCGAGGTCGGGCAGCATGTATACCGCGGCCAGCTTATCGCGCACGAGGAGGGAAAGAACTCTTCCCCCGTTCACGCAAGCGTTTCCGGCACTGTCAAGGCCATTGAGCCGTATGGCCGCACTCAGGCGATCCGCATTGAGAGCGACGGCAGGATGGAAGCCGACCCCGAGCTGAAGGCTCCCGACGTGCATGATCTTGACAGCTTTCTGCAGGCCGTGCGCGAGAGCGGCATCGTCGGTCTCGGCGGCGCGGCGTTCCCCGTCTGGGCAAAGCTTGACGCAGTCCGCCGCAACAAGATCAAGACCGTGCTGATAAACGGCGCGGAGTGCGAGCCCTATATCACGAGCGACGACCGCACCATGGTCGAGCACAGTGAGCTTATAAAGCAGGGCGTCGCGCTTCTCAAGCAGTACCTTGGCAGCGAGGAGTTCATCATCGGCATTGAGAAGAACAAGCCCGCCGCGATCGCGGAGCTTGAGCGTACCTTTGCCGATGACCCCGCCGTCACTGTGAAGCCCCTCAAGAGCGTGTACCCGCAGGGCGCAAAGCAGGTGCTGCTCTATAACGCCACCGGAAAGGTCGTCGGCCCCGGCCAGCGTCTCGCGTCCCTCGGCGTTATCATTATAAACGTCACCTCTCTCACCAAGGTTGCCCAGTACATGAACGACGGCATGCCCCTTGTCGAGAAGACCGTCACGGTCGACGGCTCCGCCGTCAAGGAGCCGAAGAACCTCATCGTCCCCATCGGCACACCCGTTGGCTACGTTATCGAGCAGGCCGGCGGCTTCAAGTGCGAGCCGGGCAAGGTCATCCTCGGCGGCCCGATGATGGGCAAATGCGTCTCCGATCTTAACGCTCCCGTCATTAAGGCCACGAACGCCGTCCTTGCTTTCGATAAGAAGGACTCCGCCGCGCTTGAGCCTACTCCGTGCATCCACTGCGGTCGCTGCGTGTCGAACTGCCCTCTCGCCCTCAACCCGACGGCGTTTGCCAAGGCTATTGAGATTGAGGACGAGGCGGAGCGCTACGCAGTCCTGACCAAAGAGCAGGTGTCTCTCTGCATGTCCTGCGGCTGCTGCTCCTATGTCTGCCCCGCACACCGTCCGCTCGTTGACTATAACAGCGAAGCAAAGAGCTTTGTCAGAAAATACAAGGCCGCTCTGGCCGAAAAAGAAGGGGGAAAGTGATATGGATAAGCTGATCGTATCGAACGCCCCGCATATTCATACCTCGGATTCCAGCCGCCGCGTGATGCTCGATGTCGTCATCGCGCTGCTCCCGGCCACCGTCGCCGCCGTCGTGATCTTCGGCACCGGCGCGCTTAAGGTCATCGCCGCCTGCGTCATCGGTGCTGTCGTTTCCGAAGCGCTGTTTGATCTTGCGACACACAGAAAGCAGACCGTAGGCGACTTCAGCGCCGTCGTCACCGGGCTTCTGCTTGGGCTGAACCTCAGCTCGAGCGTCCCCGTCTGGCAGTGCGTCGTTGGCTCTGCCTTCGCGATAATCATCGTCAAGTGCCTCTTCGGCGGGCTTGGGCACAACTTCGCAAACCCCGCCATCAGCGGCCGTGTGTTCATGCTGCTTGCCTTCTCCGAAGTCGCGGGCGGCGCTATACCGGCTGTTGTGGAGCTTGAGGCCTCCGCTACCCCGCTGGAGCTCATCTCTGCCGGTTCCGAGCAGCTCCCCTCGCTGATGGATATGTTCCTCGGCCTGCGCGGCGGCGCTGTCGGTGAGAGCTGCATCCTCGCCCTGCTCATCGGCTACGCGTATCTCTGCGCGCGCCGTGTCATCAAGTGGTACGTTCCCGCCGCCTTTGTCGGCACGGTGTTCGTCCTCTCCCTTGTCTCCGCCGGAAGCTTCGTCACCGCGCTTTATTCCGTCATGGCAGGCGGCGTGTTCCTCGGCGCGATCTTCATGGCGACCGACTATGTCACCACTCCCATCAATAACACCGGCAGAGTCGTGTTCGCGGTCGGCTGCGGCGTGATAACCTTTGTCATCCGCGAGTTCTGCGCCTACCCCGAGGGCGTGTCCTTCTCCATCCTCGCCATGAACATACTCACCCCGTATATCGAGAAATGGACGGCCAAGAAGCCGCTTGGAGGTGTCTGATATGAAAAATACCGTAAAGTCAGTCATTGTCCTTGTGCTCATTTTCGCCGTTATGATGCTCGGCATCACCGGCGTCAATGCCTATACCGCGCCCATCATCGCGGCCAACGGCTCCGCCGCGGTCTATGAGCCGCTGCTTGAGGTCATGCCCGACGCGCAGGATTTCGAGCCGCTCTATGACGCAGCCGATCCCGCGGCTTCGACCCTTACCGACGTGCCCGAAACCGTTCAGGGGCTGTACCGTGAGACCTCCGGTCTCGGCTATGTTATCCGCCTGTCCACCACCAAGGGCTATACCGGCGAGCCGATAGAGCTCACAATGGCGGTCGACAGCGAGGGCAAAATTTCCGGCATCAAGCTCAATACATTCTCCGACAGCAAGCACTTCGGCGAGGACTATCCCGACAGCTATCTCGGTCAGGACTCCGCGCTCGGCGGCGTGAGCCTTGTCGCCGGCGTCACTTATTCCTCCAAGGCCTTCAAGGAGGCCGTCGAGGACGGCTTCGCCGTGCTCACCGCAAACTCCCTCGTCTCCGCCGGTGTCAAGAGCGACAGCCAGATCCTGCTTGAGCTGCTGCCCAGCCTCTTCCCCGGCATGGCAAATACCGAGGGCGTCGCCCAGTACACCGAGCGTGAGCTCTCCGGCGGCAGCATTGCAGCGGCGCTCGACTCCGCAAACGGCGTCGGCGCGGCTTACATCGCCTCGATTGGCGAGAACAGCTATCTTGTGCTCGTGAACGATTCTCTCTCCGCCCACGCCTATGACGTAAACGGGGCGGACGTTACCGAGAGTGTCGACGCGGCAATACTTGAGGAAGCTGCCACTGACGCCGCGGCGAATATCGAGGACAGCTCCGCTAAGGAGATCAAGAAGCTCTCGAAGCTCGCCGGTGACGGCGCCGAATGCACGCCCATCGCACTCGACGGACTCTACGGCACGGTTTCCCATGCTTACAGCATAAGCGTCGGCGGCAGCACCTATTACGGCTTTGCCGCGCGCCCCCTCGGCTATGGCAACATGCCGATGCTTCTCTACTATGTGCTCGATGAGAGCGGCGCTATCGTCTCCATGACGGCGGATGAATTCATCCTCATGGGCGATTACTTCAATGCCTATGAGCTGAACGAATCCGATTACAAGGCCGGCTTTGCCGGGATCACCGGAGATAGCTGGAACGGCGATCAGGCTTTGATATCCGGCGCAACGATCTCCTCTGAGGCTGTCTCCGCCGCCACCGCGGATGTGTTCCTGGCCTTTGGCGCGATCGATCAAAACGGAGGTGAAGGCTGATGAACGAAAATAAGCTTCGCGCAGCCATTGCGCAAAATCCCGTGCTTGTCCTGCTCCTCGGCGCATGCCCGGCGCTTGCGGCGACTACCGCCGTGCTCCCGGCTCTCACGCTGGGCGTCACCGCGCTTGCGGTCATGCTGCTCGCGTCCCTTTTCTCCTCGCTTATCAAGAAGCTCCTTCCCGAGAACACGCTGTTCATCGCCCAGTTCATGCTGGTCGCGGGCTTTGCGAGCATGGCGCAGCTTCTTCTGAACGCGTGGCTGCCCAAGGTCTATAACATGCTCGGCGTCTATGCCGCGCTCCTCGCCGTTGATGCGCTCATTTTCTCCGAGTCCGAGCGCGCGGCGCAGCAGAGCGTTGGCGCGGCACTCAAGGATAGCTTCCTTACCGGCCTCGGCTTCATCGCGGCGCTCTTTGTCACCGCCGCGATAAGAGAGATCTTCGGCGCGGGCAGCTTTGCCGGGATCACGCTTGACTTCTTCAAGGCGCACAGCGTCTCCCTGCTCACAAGTCCCGCCGGCGGCTTCATCGTGCTTGCGATCGTCATGGCCGTTGTCAGCGCCGTCAGCAAGAAGAGCACTGCCGCTCTCGGCGGCACTGCGGACGCGATCATTTCGGCCTGTGCCGAAAAGAAGGAGGCGTAAACGATGGACTTCAAAACCTTTCTGCTTATCATAATCGGCAGCGCGCTTGCGAATAACGTCGTTCTGGAGCAGTTCTTCGGCGTCACCCCAGCGCTTGGCGCGAAGGGCAGCGCAAAGGCGCTTGCAAAGTACGGCCTTGCCGTCGCGGCGGTCACGCTCGTCGCAGCGCTCTGCACTGCCGGTATCAGCATCGGTGTGTATTCGACCTTTGTCGCCGCTCTCTGGGTGCTGATCGCGGCCTCCGTCATCGGCCACTTCTTCACCGATAAGTACCTGCTCATCGCCCTCAACGGCGTCGTTTTCGGCACCTGCGCAAACGCCGCCGGCAGCGGCCTTGCCGAAGCCTCGGCTTCCGCGCTGGGCGCAGGGCTTGGCTTCACCGTTGCCCTGCTGCTCTTTGCCGGGGTCGAGACAAAGATCGATGACAAATATGTCCCCGCGGCCTTTCGCGGCTTCCCCGTGCGGCTCCTCGCCGCCGGCATCCTTTCGATGGCCGTCGTCGCGTTCAAGTAAACCGCACTTGTAAACTGAAAACAGACCTGCTTCCATAACGGAGGCAGGTCTGTTTTCATAGCACTTTAGGCAAGCTTCACGATAGTGAGGGTGCTGTTTGAATAGGTGACGGAGTTGCCGGTGTTGTTGCGCACCGTCAGTATCTGCCCCGCCGTGGGGCTGATGATCGCGGTGAGGGCGATGTGGTCGGAACCTGCGGCGGTGAGCGTCTGTGCCGTCTCGGCGTAGGTCAGCGCTGTGCCGTCGAGCGCGAGTGCCGCGCCGACCGTCCCGGCAGCAGTCACCGATGCGTCGCTTACGAAGGTCACAAGGTACTGCCCCGCTGTGAGCGTGACGCCGGTGGTGCCGGAGACGGTGATGCTGCCGGTGGAGTTGATGACGTTCGTGCCGAGAGTGACATCGCTGCCGCTCGTGATGGCGGTCGCGTCGGCATTATAGAGCATGGCGTTTTCATTTGTGGCAGTTGCCCCGGCAGGACCTGCCGGGCCAGTTGCACCTGTCGCACCGGTCGAGACACAGCCCTTAGGGAACGGTCAGCCTCAATTAAAAGCAACGGTTTGATCCGTTGTTTTGGTGCTGTTCAGCTCGATATACTCCTGTATTTTGCGGAATTCGTCCGCAAATCTGAACTTTATACTTATGCGCCCGCCTTCGTAGATGTATATCGTGTCGATGAACTCGATGAGTATATCCCGCGTGAGCCGGTCTATATTTCTGTACTGCCTGAATGCCGCAAGGCATGGGCTTTCCGTATCGAAGCCGGTTTCCAGCTCCTTTTCTTCCTTGCGCAGCTTCTCAATGGTGGCGTTGATGCTTTCGGTCTGGCGCTCGTAATCGGATTTCATACCGCGGTACTCGCTCTGGCTTATCTCGCCGTCCTTCCAGTCCTGATAGATCGCCTGCTTATAGCGGGATATCTTCGCAAGCTCCTTTTCCTTTTGCTCTATCGCGTCCAGCAGCCTCTTGGACTGCGTCTTTGCCGCCGGTGCGCGGTTGATATCGTCAACGAGCTTTGTGTAATCCACGGCGAGATATATCTGCTGCTGGATGGCGTACAGTACGGCCTCCTCCAATCTGTCCTGACGTATGGAGTGGATAGTGCAGGCCTTCTTGGACAGGTCGCGGTACGTCTTGCACATATAGTAGACTATGTTGCCGGAAACCTTGCGGCTCATGGCTCTTCCGCAGTCGGCACAGCGCAGGAAGCCGCTGAAGAGATACAGGTCTATCTCCTTCGGAGAGCGGCGTGTATCGCGGTTCAGCGCGTTCTGAAGCTTATCAAACTTCTCTCTGCTCATTATAGCCGGGATAGCGTTTTCCGCGATGAACCATTCCTCTTCAGGGACGCGCTCCTGAATATGAACCTTATAGCTTTTCACCCGGTAGCGTCCCTGTATCAGGTCTCCGCAAAGCATACGGTCTGTCAGAATGCGGCGTATGGTCGTTCCAGCCCACAACGGCTTTGTGCTGATGTCAAACTGCGGATTGTAGTATTTCAAGCCGAGGGTCTGACGCTTATAGACTGACGGGCATGGAACATCATGGTCGTTGAGATACTCCGCAATTTTGTTCAGGCTCATTCCGTTGAGCACCATGTCGGCCATATCGTTTATGACCTCCGCGGCGACTTCATCGAGTACGAGCAGATTTTTGTTGTTCGGGTCTTTCAGCCAGCCATAAGCGGCGAACGAGCCTATGTGCTCGCCGTTGCGCCGCTTCATGTCAAACACTTCCCGAACCTTCTCTGAGGTTTCTGCGCAGTGGTTTTCGTTCAGAACGCCTTGGATAGGTACGGCGATACTCCGCATGAGCTTCGGCTCTTTATAGCTGTCGAGCGGCTGATGATAAAGCGAAATGAAGCGGACGTTATAGCGCGGGAACCAGTCATCGAGATAATATCCCTGGTCGCTGTAATTTCTGAAAGAGCGCGCAAGGTCTTTGACTATGACACAGTTTACTCTGCCGCACCTTATGTCGTTGAGCATCCGCTGAAAGTCCGCGCGCTCATCGTCCGTTGTTCCGGATATGCCGTCGTCAACATACTCGTCGACTATGCGGTATTCGTCGCCGTCGTCCATTGAAGCTATATAATCTTCAATGATAGAGCGCTGGTTTGTGACGCTTTCGGATTCATCAAGGTGCCGTGCGTCCTCCTTCGACAGGCGTATGTACACCCCCATCAACCATGTTTTTGTTCTTCTTCCGCTTACTGCGGTACGGCTATTTGCAGCCATTTTTCCTCCTTCCATCACACTACACTGTTATTATAAGCTTAATGTAAATGTGAGTCAAATTTTGCAAATGCCGTTATAGGCCGTTTTTCTTCCTTACAAAAAAGTCTGTCAAGTTATCCTGCAAGCTCGCGGCGTCATTGTCAAACTCAAGCTTTACCACTATGCCGCCGACTTTGTAGCAATAAGGGTTAAGAAGCTTTTCGCGCAGATATGCAGCCCGCGCCTCTCTCGGAAGACTCATGTTGAGCTTTACATCTTTTGCGTCGACTAAGGCCTCTGCATCCACGCTGCGTATATCTGCCGAAGCAAGTTTTTCAACGGCGTCATTGCGCATGTTCATCCCTCCAGTTCTACATACAGTCTATTGGCACACAGCGGATATAATGAGCCGCTGCCAAAAGCAAACTTGCAGCTTGCCTTTGGCAGCGGTTCAGAAATACTTCTCACGGTGAGAAGTATTTTTTTGATATTCGTGTCGCATTGCGGAAAATCAAGAAAACATTCATGCGTTTTAATGCGAAAATATGAGTAAATTTTGTTGATTTTTACATGAATATTTGCTATACTATGTCCAGTACCTTTAAGGAGGCCTGAGCATGTATAGAAAAATCATGGGCTTTTTGGAAGCGTGGAAAGATAGCGAACACCGCAAGCCCCTTATTTTGCAGGGCGCGAGGCAGGTCGGAAAAACTTATTCCATTCTGGAGTTCGGGCGCACACACTATGAAAATGTGGCCTACTTCAACTTTGAAACCAATCCGAAGCTGAATGAGACCTTTGAAGAAAACATCAGCCCCGATTATCTCATACCGATTTTATCCCATATAGCGGGACAGACCATCGTAAGAGAAAAGACGCTGATAGTATTCGATGAGGTGCAGCTTTGCGAAAGAGCGCTGACTTCGCTCAAATACTTTTGTGAGGACGCGCCGGAGTATCACATTATCGTTGCGGGAAGCCTGCTCGGCGTTGCGGTCAACAGGGCAAAATTCTCTTTCCCTGTCGGAAAGGTCGATATGAAAACGCTTTATCCGATGGACATGGAGGAGTTCATGCTGGCTCTCGGTGAGGACGATTTGGTGGAGCAGATAAAAAATTGCTTCAATACAGATACGCCGTTGCCCTATGCTTTGCATGATGCCGCAATGCAGCTTTACCGTCAGTATCTTGTGGTCGGCGGTATGCCGGAGTGCGTGATGCAGTTTGCCGAAACAAAGGATTATATCCTTGTCCGCCATACGCAGGATACGATACTTGCAAGCTATCTCAACGATATGAGCAAGTATAACAACCTGAACGAGATCAAGAAAACCAGACTTGCCTACGATAACATTACTGTTCAGCTCTCAAAGAAGAATACCCGTTTTCAGTATAAGCTTATCAAAAAAGGCGGACGGGCTTCCGAATTTGAGAATGCGATCGAATGGCTTTGCCTGTCCGGTATTGTGTCGCAGGTTTACAGGGTGGAGCAGATCAAAAAGCCGCTTGAAAATTACCGTGACATTGACGCGTTCAAGATTTATGTGTCCGACTTGGGGCTGCTCTGCGCCAAGAAGGATCTGGCTGCCAATGACATTCTCTATATGATCGAGGAGCTGAGCGACTTCAAGGGCGGCATGGCGGAAAACTATGTCAATGTGCAGCTTTACATTAACGGCTACCGCACCTACTATTGGGAGTCCGAGCGCGGAGCTGAAATTGATTTTATCATTCAGCGCGACGGTCAGCTTATCCCCATTGAGGTCAAGTCTGCCGACAACACCAAGGCCAAGAGCTTGAAGGTCTATATGGACACCTACAAGCCCGCTTACGCTATCAAGCTCTCCGCTAAAAATTTCGGCTTCGAGGACGGCAAAAAGACCGTTCCTCTCTACGCCGCATTTTGCATCTGAATAAGTATCACAGCGATAACGCTCACAGAATATGTGGGCGTTATTTTTTGCCACAGAACAGAATACATAAGCAGCAGTTCAGAAATACTTCTCACAGTGAGAAGTATTTTTCGACATTATGCAATGAAATCCGCACTTGGCACTGTGCGGATTCTTTTATATCACGAAGTGTTTTTCAAAGGCAGAAACAGACGGCGGTGGGCTAAACCGCTCCATAGGATTAACGTGCCTCCCTCCATGCTTATGGCGGGGCGCTCTACTCTGTGACGTGCAGCCAGCGCAAGTATCATAATCTCCGCATACGCTTCATGGCCGACAGCCATGCCAAAGGCTGCTTGCGATGATAGTGTTGTTCGCTCTGCCGGTTTCCCGGCGATCCCGGCGCACCCATTGCCCGGCTACGCATATGCGGAATGTATCTGCTCGCCCTATTCAGTTGGATATGTAAAAGGCTGTTTTGCCAGCCTGCAAAAACGCGCTTGTACAGGTGCGCTTTAACCGGCAGGCAAAAGAAGGGCGATTTTCTCGCCCTCCCGCGTTTATCTTATATGCGAGGCAAGAATATCAAGAAACACTGTGTTGGTCGGCATACGCTCAAGGTGCGATCCGGCCAGCGTATCGAGCATAGTATGGTCTGACCTTTGCCAGCAGGACAAGATCACCGTGCGAAGCGCACATTCCACAGAGGACGGAGAGACCCCGAAATGCTTTGCTGTCTCGGGGTATAGTACCTTTGTAACAGTTCTTTTATACCCGTTGTTCTTCACCATGCAGTCCACCATATAAACTGTGTAATCAAACCCTATCAGACTTCCGGATACACCAAGACTGCGGAGCATAGCTTCTGTATAGGTACAATGACCGCCTCTGCGTTTTCTTTGTTGAGCCGTTCAACACCTACTTTCCCAACTGTTTTATAATTCCCTTTCAGCAAAGCGATGAGCAGGGCTGCCGCATTTACAGCGCCCTTGCCAGCAAGCTTTGCCGTAGCCTCGGCAACCTGTAGTCCCTCCTTTACCAGCAGATCGGCAACCTCTCCGCTCACTTCCATAGTTCAGTTCTCCTTTCAGTCGTTTTTGTTTTAATACTTTCGCGTTGCAGAGCGCTGTCTGTCTGCTCGCGTATACGCGGCATATCCTGCTCAATTTGACGGCACAGCCGCAAATCTTGCCTCAATGGCCTGAGAGCAAGGTTTATTCGTTCAAGCTCCGCACGTACATCATTGCCGCGCCGCTTCAAGAAATACAGTTCCCGCCGCTGCATAACGAGCGCGTCAATATCTGACTGCAACGCGCTTTCAAGCATGGATAGCTCCGCACTGTTCTCAATTCGATATTTGTGCAGCAGCGCAAACTGACGCCGGTATTTGTCCAGTCTTGCGGCCTCTCTGCGAATGTCGAATGACACGGGCTTCCGACGCTTAGACGCACTGCGCAAACCGAGTATGTACATATACCTCACATACAAGGCCTCAAAACCATGGCTACTTCAATTTTAATGCGGATAAATGAACTCAAAAGCGAAGGGTGGAACACGATCATGTTAATCACTGTAGCTGAGCTAAAAAACAATCTCGAAGAGTACATCCAGTTTGCGGCGATGGAGGATATTTTAATCACACGCAATGGCAATGTTATTGCCAAACTCTCTAATCCTAATCAGGACAGAGTAGCTATTGCCAAGTCACTGTTCGGTATTATCCCGGCGGATGAGACGCTACACAAGCAGGATTACATATCCGACCGGGCAATCCATGCCGTGCAAAGCCTGAGTGAAGCCGCACAACAGAACGGCACAGCGAATATGTCACTGGATGAGATCAATGCTGAGATCGCAGAATCCCGAGCTGACCGAGCTTCAAGAAACGCTCGGAGCGGAGCATAAATGCTATATGCTGCCCCTTGTCAGCTCCGGGAAGATCGCAAATCTGGTCGTGCGGGGGCTGATGGAGCTGAAAAAGGGCGAACGGATCGGGATTGCAAACTAGGGAACTTTATACTATAATACAAGGGGCAAAAGTTCCCCAGGAGGTGCTGTATGAACAATAACTATCCGCAGATTCAGGAACTGCTTCATCAAAAGGCAGACTACCAAGCACGATTGAATCTGCTGCCATACGACGGAACACCGGAAATCAAGGAAGATGGCAACAAGAAGTATCTGTATGTTCGCAAGCGCATTGGGTCGAGATTAAGTTCTACCTATGTGGATGTGTACTCTGATACTCTGTACCAACTGCTGCTGCGCAATGCTCGCGACGCAAAAGAGTACCGGAAGAATATTCGTCGTTTGGATAAGGAATTGGCACAGCTCGGCTACACGGATCAGGAGATTTCGCCCCGCGTACAGTTGAACCTTGATTTTGCCCGTGCCAACATGAAATCCAACATCTACGATCAGGCAGTTTTGGAAGGTGTCGCTACCAGTTTCCCTCAAACGGAAGACATCATTGACAACGGCATTGTCAACGGCATGACTGCAACAGACGTGCAGAAGATACTGAATTTGAAACACGCATGGGAATTTATTCTTGACCGTGATGTGATCACATACCCTACCGACTATTCTATCCTGTGTCACATTGCGAAGCTGGTCAATGAGGGCTTCTTTCAAGACGGCGGCCGAATCCGCGGCATTCCGGTAACAATAGGCGGTTCCAGCTATGTCCCGCCCATGCCGATTGAGACAGTAATCAAAGAACACCTTGAGGACATTCTGAAATGTGACTTGCCTGCCAACGAAAAGGCCATTCGACTGTGCCTCTACTGTATGAAAACGCAGATTTTCAATGACGGAAACAAACGCGCTTCGGTGATTTTTGCGAACCATTATCTCGTTTCGCAGGGTGGAGGAATGCTGATTATTCCGGAAAAAGAGGTTCCGGAATTTAAGCAGCTTCTTGTAGCCTATTACGAGGACAAGAGCAGCGACGTGTTTCTTTTCATGAAAGAAAAATGTGTGAAGACGTTTTGACCTAGGGAACATTTTCGACTGCATTTGAGCAAAAAATTCCCTAGATATAACTCGCCCCCCAAAGGGTACGACGATTTGGATAAACTCTTTGCAGAACCGAAAGCATGAAAAAATACTTCTCACCGTGAGAAGTATTTTTTACGGGAATATGCGCTGTTGTATTTTATAGGTCCCGTCAAGATTTATGCGCAAAATTGTGGTCCCGTCAAGAATTATGCGCAAAATTGTTTGCAGGCTCCGGCTGAGTGAAGTCAGCCGGCAATAGAG
>ERZ773108.2044-NODE-2044-length-18379-cov-3.995470_pt1 | contig 18379 bp, 15 predicted proteins | sample MGYA00580570_ERZ773108 | MGnify/ENA primary metagenome ERZ773108 (study PRJEB29015, sample SAMEA2737840) | human gut metagenome | biome: human gut; feature: human-associated habitat; material: faeces | place: China | collected 2012 ...
AATATTCTGTTTTCGTAATTCTACACCATAACTGGATATGATTTTCATTCGCTTTTTCCTCCGGGTTTTAACGGGATTTTTCCTTCTGCCCTTCTATGTAAGCAAGTACCTGTTCACGGCTCCGGTCACTGACCGTTACAGCACAATAAGACGGATTCCACAAATGCCCTCCCCACAACTCTTTCTTTAGCTCTGGATGCAAAAGGAACATCTGGCGCGCAAGATTCCCCTTCATGATTTTGATCATGTCTGAAATATAAAACTGTGGTCGGCAATCTACAAGCAGATGAATATGATCCGGCATAACCTCCATGGCCAGGATTTGAAATTTATATTCCTGTGCAAGACTTTCCAGCATTTCTTTGCATTCCACATCAATTCCGTCTTTTAAAACCTTTTTTCTGTACTTTGTACACCAGACCAGATGATACTGCAGAGAGTACACATATCCTCTACCATAGGAAAGACCATTTTTATTAATTGTAAACATATCTTTCTTCATAAAAATAGTATACCATATGCATAGGAATATATCAAACACTTGTTCCCTTTTTTGGTGCGAATTTTGCGCGTCTAACTCATCACTGAAGTAACAAGAATGCGACGCGCAGTTTTCAATCTAGCATAAGTTGAAAAATGCCAGAATGTTTTTAACTGAGGCAAAACATTCTGGCTGTTTTTTCTGTGATTGCTATGAGTCAATTAATTAATGAATAAAGAACGCGTCCTCTTCCTCATCTTCCACAACTGGCATCATCGGGTTATACTCGGTTTCCACCAATTTTTTCACCAGCTCGTGATCGAAGTTGCGGCGAATTTCACAGGTTCTGTCGAAAATCATGGTTGCTTCATCCCCTGGGGTGCATGCCGGCCAGTTCGGGAGGGATGGGGTTTCCGGGCTTCCGTAGCGGGCAAAGTTGATCCAGGCGGTGGCCATACGCTCCTGCAGACGGTCTGTTTCGCCCGGGACATTGCATACGGCGATGCGGTCGATGTTATGGAATACGAACGGAATCTCGGCACAATGCCATGCGGCTTTTCCGCCATCGATCGGGAATTCATAGGTAAACTGATAGGAATAGGTCGGCGCTTCTGTAAACTCCGATTTCTGACGAATGAATTCGATCGTTGCCGGACGGAAGAACGTATCCACAGACCACAGGTCGGCAATTGTTTTGTCCGGATATGCTTTTTCAAAAAGAGAAATCAGTTCCGGCGTTGCATCACCATATTTTCTCGTCAGGAACGCAATCTGTTCCTCACGGTTCATCTCATGTTTTCCCGGCACAACCGGTCCAAAATCAAACTCACCGATGTTGGTTCCTGCCAGCACAGGAATCGTTTTAGCGTGATCCGTAAATCCGCACTTGATCGGATTTCCGCGGAACCAGCCATTCTCCATCGGTCCCTGTCCGATATAGCAGCCTTTCGCAGCAACCTCTGCCTCAACTTTATTGTACGCATTTGACAGCTCATAATACGGGATCGTCTCAAGCTTCTCCACCTCGGACTCGTCCAGATTCAGTTCTTTTAACAGAGCCTTCACAATCGCGGTGCCGTCTCCGTCCTCTTTCTGATAAACCTTTGCCTCATAAACACCGCTCTCGATGATACCCTTCTGGAACAGGCCGTCTGCTGTCGGCGTATTCATCAGCGTTGCTACCTTCATACCGCCGCCGGACTGACCGAAAATCGTAACATTCTCCGGGTCTCCGCCGAATGCCGCGATATTGTCATGTACCCACTGCAATGCAGCTACCATATCTGCGTTTCCTGCATTCGCAGAATTTTTGTATTTTTCGCCAAACGGCGAGAGATCGAGATAACCGAGGATATTCAGCCGATGGTTCACGGAAACAACAACGACATCACCGAACTCGCTTAAGTGATCCCCCTCATATGCCACATGCTCAATCGCAGAGCCGGCGCTGAAGCCGCCGCCGTGGAGCCATACCATGACCGGCTTTTTCGCACCCGGATCAAGACTCTGTGTCCAGACATTCAGGTTCTGGCAATGCTCGTCCTGCGGCCAGTAACGATGCGGTACCAGCACCTCCATGTTCGGCTCGTCCTGCTTTAAAAGCGGACATACATAGCCGTACGCCAGCGCATTTTTGATTCCTTTCCACGGTTTCACCGGCTGCGGCATCTGGAAACGGTCCGCCTCGGCGTAATGGATTCCATGAAACGCGTATGTCGTATTCAGGCGGAAGCCACGTACCTTTCCCGCCTTTGTCTCTACTACCGGATCTGTTTTACTGCATACAAAATAATCTCCCATATTTCAGCTACCTTCTTTCTATCCTGTTCTGTGACGCGCAGTTTCCAAAAAGCCACCGCAAAATCCCCCTGATCTTTCCGTTTTTGCACCGGTCTTTGAAGCATCTGTTGTTTTTGCATTTACGCATCTGCTCCTTATTATACCAGACAATTTTTTCAGAAACAATTCTTTTCACTTTTATTTTCGGCTGTTTATATCAACAAAGTCCGAAAATCACGTCAAAAATGGATATTTCCATCACAACTTCAAAGTGCTACAATAAAAAAGAAGGTAAAATCAACGTAAAAAAGGGGACTACTATGACGAAAACAGTACAAAAGAGCAAAGCCCGCGATATGACCCAGGGCTCTATCTGGAAACAGCTTCTTCTCTTCTCGCTTCCGCTGATGGCCGGAAATCTCTTCCAGCAGCTTTACAACACCGTTGACAGCATCGTTGTCGGCAACTTTGTCGGCAAGGAAGCACTCGCCGCCGTCGGCTCCGTCGGTCCGATCATCAATTCTCTGATCGGCTTTTTCATGGGACTTTCCACCGGTGCCGGTGTCATTATCTCTCAGTATTATGGCGCAAAGGCGGATGAAAAGGTCAGCCGCACCGTCAGCACGACACTGGTGATGACGTTTATTCTCTCCATTGTCTTTACCATTCTCGGCATTCTCATCACGCCGTACATGCTCCGCATGATGAGCACACCGGACGATGTCATCCGTGAGTCGGCAACGTATCTTAAAATTTACTTTGGCGGTGTTGCCGGTCTGATGTTCTACAACATGGGCTCCGGCGTTCTCCGCGCTGTCGGCGATTCCCGCCATCCGCTGTATTTCCTGATTTTTTCCGCTGTTGTCAATACCGTGCTCGATCTTTTGTTTGTCGTTTCCTTCGGCATGGGAATCGAGGGTGTGGCGCTTGCAACCGTTATTGCACAGTGCCTTTCGGCGGTTCTGACGCTGTATGTGCTGACCACAACAGACGGCCCATACCGCATCTGTTGGAAAAAGCTCTGCATGGACTGGTCTTTGCTGTACCGCATCGTCTGCGTCGGACTGCCGGCAGCGATCCAGCAGATGGTGACTTCCGTTTCCAACGTTTTCGTGCAGTCCTATATCAATGTATTCGGCTCGGATGTTATGGCAGGCTGGAGTGCCTGCATGAAAATCGACCAGTTTATGATGCTGCCGATGATGAGTGTTGGTCTTGCTTCGACCACCTTCACCGGACAGAACGTCGGTGCCAGCTACATTGACCGTGCAAAGAAGGGTGCTACAACCGCATTCCTGCTTGCTGAGCTTGTAACCATTGTGATGATGATTCCTCTGCTGATTTTCGCCCCGCAAATGGTCTATCTGTTTAACCAGGAGGCAGCTGTGATTCGTTACGGAACCCTGTTCCTGTATCTGCTCTCCCCGTTCTACATTCTCTGCTGCGTCAACCAGGTTTATTCCAACGTCCTGCGTGGCGCAGGAGACACCAGAACACCAATGATCGTAATGCTCGGAAGCTTCGTCGTGTTCCGCCAGATTTACCTGTTTGTGATGTCTCATATATTTGATTCCATCATTCCGATTGCACTTGGTTATCCGGCGGGATGGCTGGTATGCAGTGTTCTGATCTATGCCTGCTATCGGAAATTCCGATGGAATAAAGGAATGCGGAAAAACTGAAGGATTCCTTTCCTGACATAGTCATGACCACCCGCTTAGCGGGTGGCATGTTCTCCCCCTAGAAGGGGATATTACCTGCTTGCGCCCGGAAGGCGCACTGAAGTCTGCTAACTGCACCACATTTACAGCAGCCCCCAAACTGGGGGCTTTTTCAGTGCTTCCTTACTCCGGCGCAGCCTCAAAAGAGGCTTGCTGGTTTGCTTTGACTTCCTACTTCCGCTCCAAGCGGGATTTACTTATTGTATTTCTTCACCGGCTCACCCGTGAACGGGTCGATATACTCTACTAATGACATCTGGTCATACTGTAAATCCTCTTTTAACTGATTCTGAATATACTCTTTGATTTTTGCAGTATTTTTCCCCACTGTGTCTACATAATATCCACGGCACCAGAAATGCCTGTTTCCATACTTATATTTTAAATTTGCATGGCGTTCAAATATCATCAGGGAACTTTTTCCCTTTAAATATCCTACTATTTCTGATACAGAATACTTTGGCGGAATTCTTACAAGCATATGTATATGATCTGGGCAGCATTCTGCTTCAATAATTTCAATTCCTTTTCTTCGGCATAATGATCCCAAGATTTCTCCTACATCTGCTCTTATTGCTTTATAAATTATCTGTCTCCGATATTTTGGTGCAAATACGATATGATACTTGCATTCCCATTTTGTATGAGCTAAACTATTCACGTCCATTATTTGGACCTCCTGTGCTTTCATTTGTGGTTTTGCAGACCCACATCTATATTAGCACAGGAGCTCATACTTATATCTAAAGATTATTCCCACCACCTGCATAGCAGGTGGTTTATTTTATTGTCATACAAGCAAAAGGGGCTGTTGCACTAAGAAAATGAACGTAGTGCGACAGCCCCTTTTTTCGCATTATTTTTTCAGGAGTGCTGCTGAATGCTCTTCAGTTAAAATAACTCCGCAATCGCCGCGATCTTCTCACAGTTTTCCGGCAGCGGGTCGTTTATTTTCGGTGACTGACGCGTTGCCACGTAACGGCTTGCAATTCCGGCAGAAGCTGCACCGTGGCAGTCAGCGATATCGTCATTTCCTGTCATCAGGCATTCTGCCGGATCGAGGTGATACTGCTTCAGCAGCATCTCATAAAACGCCGGATCCGGTTTTTTCACACCGGCATCCGATGAGAGCAGGATTCCATCAAAGTATTTCGTAAGGCCGAGCAGGGAAATTTCCGGCGCGGTGAAAAGCGCCTGTGCGTTGGACAGCAGAAAAACCTTCTTTCCTGCGTCTTTTAAACGCTGCAGCATTTCCGGCACGCCGGGGAACAGTTTCAGTTCTTCTATCGAAATCGCACGGAACATTTTCGCCAGATCTGCAATTTCTTTTTCCGTTACCGAAACAGCTTGATCCTCAAACAGCTGCCGGAACACATCCGCAATGTCGATTTCCGGTACATGGCTGCCGCGGCATTCCATTTTAAGCGCAGCTTCCTGCTCTTTGATTTTTGTCTCATACGCCATCCGGAGTTCTTTCGGCTCATAGGCGGCCCCTTTCATGCCGAAGAACAGGCTCATTTTTTTCCAGAGATACGCTTTCTTTTCATTCGTATGTATATCTACCAGAGTTCCATATAAATCAAAAATATAATTCTGATACATCCTTCATCATCCTTTCTTACGGAAAGTTTTCCACACGACACGTATTCTACCAGACTTGTCTCCACAATTCCATGTCTTTTTTCCAGACTTCCTATCTTTTTTTCTCCACCCAGACTGTCCATCAAACCAGATCGTTGAAACCTGTTTTGTCTTGCTCTCTGTAAGAAAGAATCCTGCCCGAAGGGCTTTTTACTTTATCGGAAAATTCAACGAAGTTTCCGGTAACGTAAAAAAATTCCCCCGTACAGATTTTGTCCGCAACAGGGGAATTCATTACATCTCACAGTCTCCTGCGAATTGTAATCTTTGATTTACTTTCTCGCATCCAGCATTTCTTTCACCAGACGAATATACTCCGGTGTTGTTCCGCAGCAGCCGCCGACAATGCCTGCACCCGCGTCTACCAGAATGTTCATATATTTTGCAAACGTCGGCGCATCCATGCTGTAGATTGCCTCACCGGTCGGCGTGATTTTCGGCAGGCCGGCATTCGGTTTTACGATAACCGGTACTCTTGCCACTTTTTTCATGGAATTTACGACTGCCTCAAGCTGATCCGGTCCGACCGAGCAGTTCAGTCCTACGGCGGATGCTCCCATTTCCTGCAGTGTCTCAACTGCTTCCACAGCGTTTCCGCCGAACAGGGCAGAACCGTCTGCTTCCAGCGTCAGAGAACACATAATCGGCAGATCGCAGACAGAAAGTGCAGCATCCATAAAGACACACGTTTCGTCTACGCTCAGCATCGTCTCCGCTACCAGAAGATCAACGCCCGCATTTGCTACCGCTGTTACCTGCTCTGTGTAGGATTCCAGCAGCTCTTCATAAGAGAGATCGCCTTTTGGCTGCAGCATTCTTCCCGGTGTGGAAAAATCTCCCGCAATCAGCGCACCTGTTCCGGCAAGCGCTTTTTTCGAAATGTCCACCAGGCGTGCATTCAGCTCCTCCACCTCGTTTTCTCTTCCATAATCCGCTAATTTCAATCTGTTTGCACCAAAGGTCGGCGCATAGACAATCTGGCTTCCCGCCTCCACGTAAGCCTTCTGTAAATTTGCCAGAATATCAGGATGCTCCAGAACCCAAAGTTCTGTACTGACTCCTTTTGGCATTCCCGCTTTTGTCAGATTTGATCCGGTTGCGCCATCCAATAAAATGACACCTGCTCCGGCAAGCTGTTCAAATTCTTCTCTTGTCATTTTCTTTTCTCCATTCTGCCCGAGTTCCCTGCAGCACATGTCCGCGTATACTGACAAATCCCGGCTGTTTTTTCTGAACCTGCCGCGCTTTTCGCGTCAAATTCATGTTCAGTATAGCATTGTATTGTTTTCCCGACAAGTAGAAAAGAGGTATCCGTTTTGGATACCCCTTCGTCTGTTTCTGTTCACGGATGTTCAGCAAACCCCGACATTCTCAATCATGATGCGCGTCTGAATGATGTGTCTCCGAATGATGCGTCTCCGAATGATGTGTCCTGCCCGAGCTGTTCCCCCACCGGACGGGATATTCTTCGGTGACCCCGGAGACAAATTTGTTCCCTGGTTCACACGGGTTGCTTTCTGTCCATTTTCCACCTGCGAGGATGCCGATACCGTTGAAACACCCGAATCGGAACTGTTTTCCGTTGCAGCATTTTTTCCACACGCAACGAAAGCCAGTACTGCTGTACCGACAAGTACGGAAATTACTGCCTTCTTCATTTCTCCACCTTCTTTCCTGGTACATCGTTTTCGCCTGAACATTAGAGCGTGTCTGAAAAATTATTTCCGCAATTTGCGAGATACACTCTGGTTGTAATTTCATTTTAAATGAACTTCTTACTATTGTCAATTTACTCTACAAATTCCCTATTATTTTCTTTTTTTTGTTTCAAAATATTTTCAGACACAAACAGCAGCCGGACCCCTCTCCCGGATCCGGCTGCCGTTTGTCCTGTATCGTATGCTTTTATTCTGCAGTGCTTGAAGACGTTGAAGCAGTGCCTGTGCTGCTTGTCGATGTCGTTTCGGTACTGCCTGATGTCGTGCTGTCAGACGTTGTACTGTCCGTTGCGGTACTGTCCGTTGTTGTGCTGTCGGTTGTGGTTCCATCTGTGGAATCTGTAGAAGCGCTGTCAACTGTCATCGTATACAGATCTGCGTCCGTTACTTCAAGTTTTTTCCAGTTGGATGCGACCTTGATATCGCTCTCCTTTACCCATCCATCCAGTGTATCGTTGTACTTATCCGATTTGCGGTTGGAAATGATAGTCTGTCTTCTGGACTCGGTTTTATCCTCGTCGAATGCTTTATCTACACGGATCACATAATATGCATCGTCGCCTTCGATGACACCGTCATAATACTCGCCATCCTTCAGCTTTGCTGCTTCTTCCGCTACTTTATCTCCAAGAGAACAGGTATCGTCATCGTCTTTCTCCGATCCGGTTCCAAAGGATGTCTCGGAAGAGGTCAGATAAGAAACCTCAGAGGAGGAATCGCTGTCGGAACTGCTCGATGTGCTCGCGCTTGAAGCGTCGGATGCGCTTGTGTCGGAAGCATCGGAAGAAGAGCTGCTCTCATCGGAGCCATCTGCAGAATCGGTGGAATCTGCGGTATTCTCCGCATTTAACTGATCGTTCAGCTCCTTGCGCAGATCGGTAAACGATGCGGTTGCCGGATCCTCAGACTCTTTTAAGAGATCCAGGAATCTCTGTGCGATTTCTTTCTTTGCCGCTTTTTCCTCGTCCGTCAAATCAATCGTTTTTCCATCGTCATCCTTCTCAGTTCCTGCTGTGGATACCGTGATGTAGCTGATGGAGGTCTGCTTTGCCTCTTCATCGGATACCTCGGTATCTACATCTGCGATGATCGGATCATAAATTCTGGTCTGAATAACATACAGCTCCAGTGCATCCTGGATGTCCTCAACGGTTGCGTGCAGCTTTTTCATCACATCGTCACCGTTCTTATCTGCGAATGCCTGTGCAGCCTCTTTCGCCTGCTGTTTTTCCTCGTCTGTCAGGGAAATTCCGTATTCCTCTGCGTGCTGCCGCATCAGAAGCTCTTTTTCGATCGTATCAAGAGACTGCTCCTTGAACGTTTCCCCGGTAGTCTTTCCATCGTCGCCTTCCTTGTCGTACATCTCAGACGGCATCTGCATTCCGTACATAGAGTACATCTTGGAATAATAATTGTACATGGTTGCCTGCTGATATCTCAGCATGAAATTTGCCTGTCCGAGTGTAATCGACTCGTCATTTACAGTAACTGCCGTTTTTGTTCCGTCCACATTGTCGGAACCGCAGCCGGTCAGTCCCATCGCTGCCATCGAAGCACTCAGCATAACGCAGACTGCTTTTGCTTTTAAATTTTTCATTACTTCCTCCTCATGCAGGGCGAAATGTATGCTCAAAAAGAGTTTTTCTTTTTACACGTTCGAATTTCCGGTCCTGCATCGATTTTTATAAACGCTTTTCCTATTATACCCTTTTTGTTGATACAGGGCAACTTTTTTCTTCCCTGTTCACGCCTTTTTCACACGATTTTGTGGTTATGCGAGTATTTCACTCCTGTGTGATCTGCAGCAGATCTTCCACCAGTGCATGGCTCTTCTCCAGCAGATCGATCTTTTCCTTTGAATTTCTCCGCCGCGGCGTGTAGACAAACGCCAGCGACTCCATCTGGAATTTCAGTTCGTCGCGGTATTTCTGCAGCAGCTCCGGAATCCGCGCCACATCGATTTTTGCATGCTGCTGTAAGGTGACTCGTACCGAATCGCCCATCTGTTTCAGCTCCGTCACATACGCACAGTGCGCCAGCGCTTTCAGTTCTGCAACAGCCAGAAGATTCTGTACATTTTTCGGCGGTTCCCCGAAGCGGTCGGTCAGCTCCTCCGTCATGTCCTCATACTCTTCCTTATTTTCAATCGCCGCAATTCGCTTATAGGTGTCAAGCTTCAGAGACTCGTTGCTGATGTAGCTGTCCGGAATATAGGCACTGACATTCAGATCAATCGTTGTCTCGAACGCTTCTGCCGGTGCGATGCCCTTCGCCTCCTGGACAGCCTCTGCGAGCATTTTACAATAGAGATCGTATCCAACCGATTCCATATGGCCCGACTGCTCTGCGCCCAGCAGATTTCCGGCGCCTCGGATCTCAAGATCACGCATTGCAATTTTAAAGCCGCTTCCCATCTCCGTAAATTCACGGATCGCATGGAGACGTTTCTCCGCTACTTCTTTTAGCATCTTGTTTCTGCGGTACATCAGAAACGCATACGACGTCCGGTTCGACCTACCGACACGGCCACGGAGCTGATAGAGCTGTGACAGTCCCATCTGGTCGGAATCGTGGATAATCATCGTGTTGACATTCGAAATATCGAGTCCTGTCTCAATGATCGTTGTTGACACGAGCACATCGATCTCTCCGTTGATAAAGCCGTACATGATCTTTTCCAGCTCACGCTCTTTCATCTGTCCGTGCGCAAAGCCCACATTTGCATCCGGCACGAGCTTCTGGATCGTGTTCGCCATATCCGCAATCGACTGGACACGGTTATAGACATAGTAAACCTGCCCGCCCCGCGCAAGTTCACGGTTAATCGCCTCGCGAACCATTTCTTCATTGTATTCACAGACAAAGGTCTGGATCGGCTGTCGATCCTGCGGTGCTTCCTCGAGCACACTCATATCCCGGATGCCGATCAGGCTCATGTGCATGGTACGTGGAATCGGCGTCGCCGTCAGTGTCAGAACATCCACATTTTTTTGCAGCTGTTTGATTTTTTCTTTATGCGTCACGCCGAACCGCTGCTCCTCATCGACAATCAGAAGGCCAAGATCTTTGAACTTTACGTCCTTCGACAGAACGCGGTGTGTTCCGATGACAATATCCACGAGTCCTTTTTTCAGATCCTCCAGCGTTTTTTTCTGCTCTGCCGGCGTGCGGAACCGGCACAGAAGATCAACGCGCACCGGAAAGTCCTTCATGCGCTCAACGAACGTATTGTAATGCTGCTGTGCCAGAATGGTGGTCGGAACGAGGTAGACGACCTGTTTGCTCTCCTGTACTGCCTTGAACGCTGCACGGATTGCAACCTCGGTTTTGCCGTATCCGACATCGCCGCAGATCAGGCGGTCCATGATCTTTTTGCTCTCCATGTCCGCCTTTGTCGCCTCGATCGCCGCAAGCTGATCGTCCGTCTCCTCAAACGGAAACAGTTCCTCAAATTCCTTCTGCCAGATCGTATCCTTTCCGAACTGATAGCCGGATGACGCCTGCCGCTCGGCATACAGCTGCACGAGATCCTGTGCGATATTTTTTACCGCATGGCGAACCCGTGTTTTCGTCTTATTCCATTCCTGACCGCCGATTTTATTCAGCTTCGGCACCTTTGCAGCTTCGCCGGACGCATACTTCTGCAGCGTATCGAGCTGGGTGGCCAGCACATAGAGGTTCGATCCGCCCGCATACTCGATTTTCATGTAGTCACGCGTTACGCGGTCCATCTCAATTTTTTCGATACCGCGGTAAATACCAAGACCGTGGCTCTCATGCACGACATAGTCACCGATCGATAGATCCGCAAAATTCTGGATTTTCTGACCGGAATACTCCGATTTCTTCCGGTTTTTCTTCTTCTCTTTTCCAAAAATATCCGTCTCTGTAATCAGCACAAATTTCTGCATCGGATATTCAAAGCCTCTGCGGGCCGCGCCGTGGATCAGCATGACCTCGCCCGGTTTCAGAACACGCTCCTCATTCTCGCTGTAGAAGGCCGGAATCTCCTCATTCTGCAGGTCCTCCGCCAGATGCTGCGCCCTCGTCCGCGACGGACTCGCCAGTACAATACGGTAACCCGCTTTTTTCCAGGATTTCAGATCTTTTACCAGAAGCGGGAACTGATTGTTATACGAATTGACCGATTTCACCGTCACACTGAATTCGTCACGGATATTCCACTCGCCCTTCTGCGGCTCCATCAGCGATACGGCAACACAGCCGCGGCGGTTCAGTTTTGCCACAAGCTCCGCCGTACTGCACATCAGCTTCGCCTGTCCCGGCAGGAGGTATCCCTTTTCAAGACGGTGGCTCACGCTCTCCTGAAATTCTGCTTCCAGCGCATCGGCACACTCGATGATGCGGTTCGGCTCATCGAGGAAAATGCGGCTGTTCTCCGGCAGATACTCAAGAAACGAGACGGTCTCCGGATAAAAATAATGAAGATACTGCTCCGCTCCCTGCAGAATTTCGCCTTCTCCGATCCGGTCGCAGATTTCCTCTGCTGCACGGCGGATCCTTGCCGCTTCCTCTGTCATCATTTTGTCGCGGAATTTTGTGCTTTGCGCTTTCGCCTCTTTTTTTATAGCTTTTACGCCGCGCGCAATCGTATCCTCTGTTAAAATCAGCTCCGATGCCGGATAGATTGTGATCTCCTCGAGGTTTTCAATCGACCGCTGGCTCTCCGCATCGAAGCTTCGGATGGAATCTATCTCATCGCCCCAGAGCTCAATCCGGATCGGGTTCTGTTCCGTCAGCGGATAAATATCGAGAATGCCGCCGCGGACGGAAAACTGGCCGGTCGACTCCACCTGAAAGGTACTCTCATAGCCGAGCCGCACCAGCCCTTTTCTTATTTTATCCAGATCGAGTTCGCTGTCATTGCGCAGATGGATGCAATGTTTTTCGAACACGCCAAGAGGCAGAAGAAAGTCCATACATCCCCCTACACTGGTGATGATGGTAACTTCCTTCCGCTCAAGAAGTGCCTGGATCACCTGAAGCCGCTGCCGGATCAGCAGATTTCCGTGAATGTCTGCCTGATAGAAAATCAGGTCCTTCGCCGGATAATACAGCGTCTCCGCATCGTACAGCCGGTAATCCTCATATAATTCTTTTGCTTTTAATTCATTTTCCGCGATCAGAAGCCGCACCGGGGCATCCTCGGAGAGACCTGCAATCATGTGGGCTTTCTGGCTTTCCAGACAGCCCGAGATCACCGTCACACCTGCGGTTCCTTTTTTCAGATCACGGAACAGCTCGTCAAAACGGGCAATTTCTTTGATCGGTTCTAATAACGCTTTCATTTTCCTTACTCTGCCGGGTTTGCAGATTTGCGGTTATACTCATTCATAGCTGCGTCCACATCCCCGTTCAGCATCTGCTCGATTGCTTTTGCCGCATGCTCGATCGCCAGATTTACAAGGGGACGTTCGTCTTTCGTAAACGGACTTAACACGTAGTCCGCCAGATCCCAGTTTTTCGGTTTCTCACCGACACCGACTTTCACACGCATAAAACGGTCGGTACCGAGATTGGCGATGATGTTTTTGATGCCGTTGTGGCCGCCCGCGCTTCCTTTTTTACGGATGCGGATCTGTCCCGGTGCCAGGCTGATGTCGTCATACACCACGATCAGCTCGCTCTCCGGATCTGCCTTGTAATAGTTTACCAGCTCCCGCACGGACTCACCGCTCAGGTTCATATATGTCATCGGCTTTGCAACGATAACCTTCTGACCTGCGATCATGCCTTTTCCGAACAGAGCCTTGTGGCCTGTACCGGAGGAAGGGATCTGATATTCATCGATCAGATAATCGATGGTATCAAATCCGACATTGTGCTTCGTCCCTTCGTACTGGCGCGTTGGATTTCCCAGACCTACTATAATATACATAAATTCTCCTGTCATCAGACCATTTTCCGGCGCAGTTTTTGTTCACGTCACGGTCAAAACGGATATTCTCCATCCACTTCGCTACTTGCGCATAACCGAATAGCTGCTTCGCCGCACCGAAAAATGATATATTGTTTTTCCATCTGTCATAAAGAAAGAACACGAACAAAAGAGCAGCCTTTTTCCTGCTCTTTTATTCGCTGAAATGCTTCGGCAATGTTTAGTTAAAGTATACCAGCTCGCTCTCCGGCTTTTTGGCCGGTTTGATTTCTTTTGCATACAGAACCGGGCCTTCGCCATCGTAAACCTTCATATAGCCCCATTTTACCGTTGCAGTCACGTCAACCCAGGAACCCATTACGAGAGATTTGGCGCTTGCGCATTTGCAGACATAGCCGATAAAAGAAGTATCATCTGCACAGCAGGTCATTGCCATACGACCCGGAACAAAGAAATCGGCTCCGACATCCTTGCTCTTTAATACCATACCGCGGAAATGAACAGTCTTGCCCTCGTAACGCTCCGGGTTGTCGCCCATATCGACATACCAGATTCCGTAATCGGCGTCATCAATCTCGATCACATCGGCATCGGTATCAAACGGCATCTGATCCTCAAAAATGTTGTCAATTTCGCCTTCTTCGTTCTCAAACAGAACGTCGCACGCCTGGTTGACTACTTTGATGCTGCGGCGGAATGCCGGAAGCGGATCTTCCGGACGACAGCGGTTGAACATAACCATATCCGCATTTTTTGCCATCTCCATGAAAACAGATTTCATATTCTGCATATAAATCTGGAAGCAGCTTGCATCGACCGTCACAATCTCCTGTACAATGCCCCAGCCGCGCGGCAACTCCATTTCTTCCAGTTTTTTTACACTCCAGAGCGGATTGTATTCCAGAATAATACGCTCCGGGCGATATTTACGGTTCAGTTTTTTCAGGTAATCTAAAGTAAACTGCTCCGGTCCTTCTACGATTTCCAGTACTGTATTGTGTTTGAGCAGTTCTTTTTCGTCATACTCTACTTCACCTTCTTCGGTTGTGATCAGAAGGGTCGGTCCGTCGATCTGGAAATAGTCCTGTGCTACGGTGAAATTGATAAAAGAGGTTTTTCCACTCTCCAGAAATCCTGTTATGAGATAAATCGGAATTTCTACTTCGTCTTCTTCGTACATTTTGTACCTCCGTTGTCTTTGACGTACTCCCGGAATCTTTCTGCACTTGCTTTTGCGGCTGAGATTCCGGGTGTACCTTTTGCTTTGTCTCTAAATCAAGAAAAAAGCTGCCACATCGGATTTTGTTTCTGATGCGGCAGCTTCACTACAGTTCACAGGTACCCTGCGGACCGTAATTTTCGCAGCTACTTTGTATTTTTACAGTCCGAACAGCTCTGCCAGCTTATCTTCTGCTAATTTGGAACCGATGACACAGATTCTTCCGGTGAATTCCGGTGCTCCGTCACGTACTTCGTACTCTTCCGGAACCATATCGAAATAGATCCACTGTCCATCGGCGCCTGCTACCATACCTTTGGCCCGAAGAACCATACCATAAGCGGTATCCTCGGAAAGTTTCTTTAAGATGCCTTCAATCTGCTCTTTGGTGAAGGTCTTCACAGTCTCCTGACCCCAGCTTGTGAAAACTTCGTCTGCGTGATGATGGTGATGATGATCATGACCGCAGCCGCACTCGTCATCGTGGTGATGATGATGCTCATGGTCGTGATCATGGCCGCAGCAGCACTCGTCATCATGGTCGTGGTGATGATGCTCATGCTCCTCGTCGTGATCGTGGCCGCAGCAGCACTCGCCGTCATGGTCGTGATGATGATGTTCATGTTCGTCCTCATCATGATCGTGATGATGGTGCTCATGCTCCTCATCGTGGTCATGGCCGCAGCAGCACTCGTCGTGGTCATGATGATGGTGATGATGCTCTTCCCCTTCTACCTGCGCAAGGTTGATGATGGCACCTTCCATCGTATCGAGTACTTTCTTACCACCCAGTACTTCAACCGGTGTGGTAATAATGTGTGCTTCCGGATTCAGTTCGCGGAGCATTTTTACAGCTGCCTCTACTTTTTCCGTATCGGCTTTATCGGTACGGCTCAGGATGATGGTTCCTGCGCTCTTTACCTGATTCTCGAAGAATTCGCCGAAGTTTCTGAGATACATTTTGCATTTCATAACGTCGACTACGGTTGTTGCGGAATTCAGGGCTACGCCTGCTTCTTTTTCTACGCCGTCTACCGCTTTGATGACGTCGGAGAGTTTACCTACGCCGGACGGCTCGATGATGATGCGGTCCGGGTGATATTTGGTGATAACGTCTTTTAATGCTACGCCGAAGTCTCCCACAAGAGAGCAGCAGATGCAGCCGGAGTTCATTTCACGGATTTCGATACCGGCATCTTTTAAGAAGCCTCCGTCGATTCCAATTTCACCGAATTCGTTCTCGATCAGGACAACCTGCTGGCCTTTCAGTGCGTCTCCGAGGAGTTTTTTGATCAGGGTTGTTTTTCCTGCGCCCAGGAAACCTGAAATAATGTCTATTCTTGTCATTGATTTAACCTCTTTATCTTGTTGATTCCGTTTATAGTTAGCTATAAAAGGGCCGAAGTTTATCCTCCGCCCCACACTCACGCCTATTATAGCAACCATAGAACAAAAAATCAAGGGGATTTCCCTTGCTTTTTCTGCATTTCACCATTATAATATATTACATATCTTTTCTACTTTAACGCGTTGAATGAGCAAATCATTTTACCTATGAATGGGGGACTTTTTTTATGAGTGGAACGAAAGAAAAAAAACTCAATCTGCCACAGTCACTGCTTTTGCTGCTGCTGATCATCGTATCCGTCGCAGTCTGTATCCGCCTGAAAACCGGCGGTCCTATGATCGGCCTGTTTGCAAGCTGGATTTTTATCTATCTATTTTGTAAAATTTTCGGTATTTCTTACGCCAAAATTGTTGCCGGCGCATACGATGCCATCCGTATGGTCGTCCCGACGCTCTGCCTTCTGATGGCCATCGGTGTCATGATCGGCACCTGGCTGCAGAGTGGCACCATTGCCACCATCATTTCCTGGGGCTTAAAAATGATTAACCCGTCCTGGCTGCTGCCTCTGACGCTGCTGTTCTGCTCCATTTTGAGTATTGTAACCGGTACTTCCTATGGTTCCGTCGGAAGCGCAGGTGTTGCCATGATGGCGATCGGAAACGCCATGGGTATCCATCCTGGCATGGTAGCCGGTGCTGTCATCTGCGGTGCCATGTTCGGTGACAAATTAAGTCCTCTTTCCGATACCACAAACCTTGCTCCGGCCGTTGCAGATGCCAAACTTGGCGATCATATCCGCTCGATGCTCTGGACCACCCTTCCAACGTATGTAATTACCTTAATTCTTTTTACTATTCTCGGTTTCCAGCAGACCAGCGGAAGCTATACCGAGGGAAGCATTACCGTTTACATCAATGCTTTAAACGGTGAATTCCAGCTCGGATGGATTACCATGATCCCTGCCATCCTGATTATTGTATTGCTCCTCTGCAAAGTAAATGCGATCTCTGCACTTGGTCTTTCCAGCTTCGCTGCCGGATTTGTTTCCTATTTTGTGCAGCACGATACTCTGCAGGGCATCATCCGCACAGCTTACAACGGTTACACAACCACAATCGAAGAACCGGTATTACAATCCATCTTAAACCGCGGCGGCATGGGAAGCATGCTCCAGTACGTAGCCATTATCTGCTTTGCTGTCGGCATGGGCGGCATGCTGGAAAAACTCGGTGTACTGGATCACATTCTTCAGGCGATTGTAAAGAGAATCAACAGCGATGGAAGTATGATCCTGGCAACGATGATTGTCGGTTACGTGACCAGCCTCATCAGCTGCTCCCAGCCGATGGCACACGTTCTGACCGGCCGTCTGATGGCACCTGTCTTTCAAGAGCGCAAGGTTGCACCGGAAATTCTTTCCCGCTGCCTCGAAGACTCCGGAACTATGGCTGGTCCTATGATTCCATGGCATGGCTACGGCGTATACATGGCCGGCACACTTGGTGTTGCATGGTCGGCATTTTTCCCGTACTTATTCCTGCTTTACCTGACCCCGGTTTTCAGTATTTTCTATGGATTTACCGGAATTTCCATTAAGCATCTTCCGGAAACCCAAAACAATGAATCAAAAGAAGAGAAATAAGGCAAAAGCAGAAATCGTAACAGAAAATCATAAACAGAAACAGAAACAAAAAAAGAAAAGGAAAAGAGAAAGAATGCAGACAAAACTTGTTCTTCTCGGAACCGGCACACCAAATGCGTGTCCGAATGCCAACGGACCTTCCTCCGCTGTCGTGGTCGGTGACCGTGCTTATCTGGTAGATTTTGGCCCTGGCGTTGTCCGCCAGGCCTCAGCCGCCTATTTTAACGGCGTAGATGCCCTGCGGCCGGATCTTCTGACCGTTGCCTTCTGTACGCACCTTCACACAGACCATACCGCAGGATACCCGGATCTGATTTTTACTCCGTGGGTGCTGGAGCGCCCGGTTCCATTGAAAGTTTTCGGGCCAAAGGGCTTACAGCACATGACCGATCATATCTTACAGGCCTATGAAACCGACATTGATTTCCGAATTCACGGTTTCGAAAAAGCAAACGAATCCGGCTACCGCGTTGAGGTAACAGAAATTGAATCCGGCATTGTCTACCGGGATGACCTGGTTACGGTGGAGGCTTTTCCGGTCAGCCACGGAACACTGGAATGCTACGGCTATAAATTCACCACACCGGACCGCACAATCGTCATCACCGGCGATACCGCTCCGCTGGATCTCGTGGCAGAAAAATCGAAAGGCTGTGATATCCTGCTGCACGAAGTGGAATACGCCGCCGGAATCTCCTGTCGCGAACCAAAATGGCAGAAATACCACCGGGAAGTGCATACGTTAAGCACGGATCTTGCCGGTGTTTCAAAAAAGGCAAATCCGAAACTGCTCGTTACGTATCACCGGATTTACCATATGAATGTACAGGATAACCACAAAAACCTTGCCGCCGAGATGGCATGGCGCGATACTGCGATACTGGATGAAATCCGGGATGCAGGGTATGACGGATATGTCGTGAACGGAAAA
>ERZ773108.2047-NODE-2047-length-18362-cov-6.098924_pt1 | contig 18362 bp, 17 predicted proteins | sample MGYA00580570_ERZ773108 | MGnify/ENA primary metagenome ERZ773108 (study PRJEB29015, sample SAMEA2737840) | human gut metagenome | biome: human gut; feature: human-associated habitat; material: faeces | place: China | collected 2012 ...
TCGGCATTTACCAACTTATGAAAAGATAATCAGAAATTTAGTAAGTTTTTATACAAAAAATTTAATTTTCAATCATTAAAAGCAGTTCTGCCTCGGTGATAATCGGTACACCAAGGGCATTTGCCTTATCAAGCTTGCTTCCCGATTCTTCGCCCGCAACAAGAAAGTCGGTCTTTTTGGAAACGCTTCCGCTTACCTTGCCGCCGTTTTCTTCGATAACAGCCTTTGCCTCACTTCTTTTTAATGTGGGAAGTGTTCCCGTCAGAACAAACGTTTTTCCGCTCAGCTTGTCACCGCTTTGCTTTGCCTCGTACGTCAGCGATACCCCTGCGGCTTTAAGCTTATTTATGATATCTATAGACTTTTCCTGCAAGAAGTAAGAACAAATGCTGCCCGCCATTTTTTCGCCCACTTCGGGAAGAGCCGCAAGCTCTGTCACATCGGCGGCGATAAGAGAATCGATATTTTTATACTCCGCCGCAAGTATCTGTGCGGCACGGCTGCCTATCATTCGGATTCCAAGCCCCGACAGAACTCTGTCAAGACCTTGATGCTTTGACTTCTCTATTGCGTCAATAAGATTTTGAGCAGACTTCTTTCCAAAGCGTTCAAGTCCTTCAAGGTCTTCATATTTAAGCGAATATATATCGGCACAGTCGGATATAAGACCCTCGTCAAGCAGCTGTTCCACTACTGCCGCGCCAAGGCCGTCTATGTCCATAGCGGGCTTTGACACAAAGTGAATGATGCTGCGCAGCTGCTGGGCGGGGCAGTTTGAATTTATACATCTTACCGCTGCTTCACCCTCCTCGCGTACAAGCGGCGCCCCGCATACGGGACAGGCATCGGGCATAGAAAACGGCTTTTCGGAACCGTCGCGCGCCTCTTTTATGACTTCGGTAACGGCGGGGATTATATCACCCGCCTTTTGAATAATCACCGTGTCGCCTATACGTATATCCTTTGACTTAATGTTGTCAATGTTATGCAGGGTTGCACGGCTGACGGTAGAACCCGCAATTCTGACGGGCTCAAGCACGGCGTTTGGTGTAACAACGCCCGTTCTGCCGACCTGAAGAACAATATCGATAAGCTTTGTTTTTTGCTGCTCGGCGGGGAATTTGTAAGCCGCAGCCCACTTCGGGGTTTTGCTTGTGGTACCCAGAATCCCGCGCTCGGCAAATGAATTTACTTTAACAACGGCGCCGTCAATGTCAAACGTAAGATTACCTCTGTCATTTCCTATTCTCATAACCTCGTCGTAAGCGGCGTCTATACCGCTGAAGGTCCTGTCACCGGGAATGGTTTTAAAACCTATGCTTTTAAGGTAATCAAGAGATTCTCTGTGATTTGTAAGCTCTTTGCCCGCGATTTGCTGAACGTTGAATACAAAGATATCAAGACCGCGCTCGGCGGCAATTTTGCTGTCCAGCTGGCGGAGAGAGCCTGCCGCCGCATTTCTCGGGTTGGCAAACAAAGGCTCGCCCGAGGCCTCGCGCTGTTCATTAAGCCTTAAAAAACTCTTCTGCGGCATAAATACCTCGCCGCGTACTTCAAGATACGGCAAAGCCTCTTTAAGCTTAAGCGGAATACTTTGAACGGTCTTAAGGTTTTGGGTTATATCCTCGCCTATAAATCCGTTTCCGCGTGTCGAGCCTCTTGTAAATATTCCGTTCGTGTATTCAAGAGAGACGGAAAGACCGTCGATTTTCATTTCGGTTACATATTCAACGGTGTCGGTGCCGAGAGCCGCGCGAACCCTTGAATCAAATTCAAACAGCTCTTCTTTAGAAAATACATCGGCAAGACTTTGCATTTGAACGGTATGAGTGACCTCTTCAAAACCCTCTGAGACTTCGCCGCCGACCCTTTGCGTGGGCGAATCGGGTGTAATAAGCTCCGGATTGGCTTGCTCTAACTCAATCAGTTCGCGCATAAGTCTGTCATACTCAAAGTCGGATACCGTGGGATTATCCAAAGTGTAATATTCATATCCGTATCGGGTTAAAAGCTCTTTAAGCTCGCTGATACGTGCTTCAATCTGTTTTGGTGTCATTGTTTCACGCTCCCATACTTAATATAAGTATTATAATATAAAAAATTCATTTTTTCAATACAATAACCGAATTAATTTACGTATCTGTAAATTTTGCATTGTAACAGAGAACTTTATGTGATATAATTAATTAAAAAATTATGGGAGAGATTTAAAGTGGTTGTACATCCGTTTCCGCCGATTTATGATGAAAATTCCGAGGTGCTGATACTGGGCAGCTTTCCGTCAGTTAAGTCAAGAGAACAAATGTTCTTTTACGGGCATCCCCAAAACCGATTCTGGAAGGTGACCGCCGCCGTTTATAAGGAAAAGACGCCGTGCACAACAGAAGAGAAAAAGAAGTTTTTATTAAAAAACGGTATCGCGTTGTGGGATGTTATCGCTTCGTGCGAAATTGAAGGAAGTTCAGACAGTTCGATTAAAAACGTTACCCCTAACAATTTAAGCCGGATACTTGAAAACAGCCGCGTAAGGCGTGTTTTTGTAAACGGAAAAACCGCAGAGAAGTATTATAATAAATATACAAAATCAAAGACAGGATTAGAGGCGGTATGCCTGCCGTCAACATCTCCGGCAAACGCCGCGTGGAATCTTGACAGACTGATTGACGCCTGGAAAATAATTCGGTCGGTTTGATAAACTTCAAACCGACCGAATTGCCTTTATTTCTTTAAAACCTTAACTGTGTATACGATAAACGAAATTATCAAATATGCCGCGATGGCAATAATGGGAAGCCGTGTGTTCCAGTATGAGTTAACCGAAAGCGCAGCGTTTCCCGTGACAGCGCGTGCGGCTGATTCCATAACGGGTCTGATTTTGTTATACAAAGTCAGCCAAAGTCCAAAAAGTGCGCATACGCCGAGAAATATGGCATAGTTGGTTGCGCGCTTTGTATTTTTGATAACGTTCGCCTTGCCGAGGCAGAAGACAACAAGCCCCGCCGCGGCAAATACAGCGGTAATAATCCATGATGCCGTCTGCATATGAACAAGAGTGTTAACGTTTCGGTAAAGAGAGCCGATGTATAAAAGAGCGATTATTCCGACAATACCCCAGGAAAGCTGAAGCATATACCAATTGGTCAGATGCTCTTTATAATTTTCGGAGGCTCTTTTTTCGGCAAGCCTTTTTTCGTGATTGATTTCTTTAGATTTAGAATTTGACATTTTAAAATCCGCCTTTCCTCCCACATAGTTTTAAAATCGTCAGCTATCCGGTGGGAAGGATAAGACGATATTTTTTACAAGCGTTTCGGCTTTGGTATCAGAGAGAATCCCTATCATACATAATTATTGAAAGCATCGTACCGCTGACAGTTTCGGTTCTTAAAATCCGATGTCCAAGACCTATCGTTTTTATACCGTTTTGCATAGCATATTCCGCTTCGCTGTCGGAAAATCCGCCCTCGGGACCGATTATAACAGCTATATTGTTTGTATTGCTTTCGGCAAGTGTTTTTTTAAGGTTAGAGACCCCGTCGTGACCAAGCATTTCATACGGCATTAAAGCAAGAGAATATTTTTTCATATGCTCTATTGCCGATTTAAAGTCAATACAGGGTTTAACAGCGGGCAAAATACCTCTTCCGCATTGCTTTGCCGCCTCAACCGCAACCTTGTTCCAGCGTTTAAGCTTTTCGGCTTCGCGTTTGCCGCCGTCAAGCTTTGACACGCATCTGTCGGCGGCAACGGGAACGATTGAATGTACGCCGAGCTCAACGGCTTTTTGAATAATACCCTCCATCTTTCCCGATTTCGGGACAGCCTGATAAACGGTAACTTTAATTTTAGGTTCTTGTTTTGAAACCTCAGAGCTAAGTATTTCCGCGACGCATCTGTCGGCAGCGATTTCGGTAAGCCGTGCTGTGTATTCATAGCCGCTGCCGTCAAAAATCAGAATCTCATCACCGGGATTCATTCTTAAAACTCTTTTTATATGCGCTGCATCCTCATAAATAACCGCTGAATGCTCGCTTATGTTTTGGGGTTCGGTAAAAAATCTTCTCATTACACTGCCTCGCTCTTTAAATTAAGAAGTAAATTACTTTGCGGTAATCGCCGCCCAGTCGTCATCGCATTTAACCTTGGTTATGTTTAAGCCGTTTTTGGTCAAAGCAGCCTTTACTTCGTCAAGTCTTTCTAAAATTATGCCCGAGCATATGAAGGTTGCCCCCGAGTTCATAAATCCCCTTACATAGGGGGCAATAGCGATAATAACGTCGGCAACAATGTTGGCAACGACAAGATTATGCGTGCCGAGCTTGTCCCTCAGTTCCTTGTCGGAAGTGATGTCGCCCGTGTAGGTTTTGTAATTCTCATCGGTAAGCTTATTAAGCTTTAAGTTGCTGTGAGCAACATCAGTCGCATTTGAATCTATATCAACCGCAACGGCGGAAGAAGCGCCGAGTAAAAGAGCGGTAACCGAGAGTATGCCCGAGCCGCACCCGAGGTCTAACATACTGTCGCCGGGTTTTAAGTTCTCTTCTATCTCTTCAAGGCAAAATCTTGTGCTTGGGTGCGAGCCCGTGCCGAAGCTGAGACCGGGGTTTACAGTAAAGACAGTTCTGCCGTCCGTATTTTTCGGCGTCTCCCACGCAGGGCAAATAAGAATTTTTTTGCCGACGGGAATGGGATGAAAGTATTGCTTCCAGATTTCCGACCAATCCTCATCTTTGACATTATCAGTCGAAATTTCAAGGCTTCCGTATACACCGTCGGCGTCAAGAGCCTTAAGTTCTGCCAAAGATGCCTTTACGGCATTTAACTGTTCGATTCCCGCCGCTCCGCACGAGAGGTAGAATGTTATTTTGGTATCGGCATCTTTAAGCTTTTCAAGCTCTTCGTCAACATAATCCCAATATTTTCGGTTGTTTTCAAGAAATTCGATAAAATCATCCTTGTCTGAGATTTCAATGCCGTTTATGCCAAGCTCCAAAAGTCTTCCGCTTACAGGGTCTATGCCCTCTGCGGTTGTAGTTACAGTAGTTTTAATCCAGTCCATAAAATTGTTCCTTACATATATTTTTTATTTCAGTAAATCCTTCATTTTGTCAAAAAAGCTTTTACGTTTTTTGTACTTGCCAGGTTCAACGCTGTCGTCAAAGTTTCTTAAAATCTCCTTTTGACTTTCGGTCAAGCCCTTAGGAATCTCTATCTTAATGGTGACATACTGGTCGCCGCGCTGTGTCGAGTTAAGCTTCTGCACGCCCTTGCCCTTAAGACGGAAAACCGTGCCGTCCTGCGTTCCCTCGGGGATAGTATAGGATACTTTTCCGTCAATTGTGGGAACCTGCACCTCTGCGCCGAGAGTTGCCTGAACGAAGGATATCGGATATTCGCAAAGTATGTCATAGCCCTGGCGTACAAACAGCTTGTGACTGCGAATCCTTACGTTTAAAATAAGGTCGCCGTTTGCGCCGCCGTTTGCGCCCGCATCGCCTTCGCCGCGTACAAATACCTGCTGACCGTTGTCGATGCCTGCGGGAATTTTAACACGCACTTTTTTGCCGCGCCTTACAGTGCCCTTGCCGCCGCAGCTTTTGCACGGGTCTTTGATTATAGTACCCTTGCCGCCGCAGCTGTCGCACGTGTGGACGCTTTGAAAGTTGCCGAGGGGGGTGCGCTGAACGGTTCTGACCTGACCTGTGCCGTGACAGGTGGGACAAGTCGTGGGCGAGCTTCCGTGAGCGGCACCGCTGCCGCCGCAATCGTCACATTTTTCAAGATGATTTATGGTGATGTCGCGCTCTGTCCCGAAGCACGCCTCTTCAAAGCTCATATCGATATTATATGCGATATCACGTCCGCGCCGCGGTGCGTTCGGGTTCTGGCGCTGTCCGCCGCCGAAGCCGCCGCCAAAGAAGCTGCTGAAGATGTCTCCCATATCAAATCCGTCAAATCCGCCGCCGTAGCTGCCGTATCCGCCGCCCGCCGTCTGGTCGAATGCTGCGTGGCCGAATTGGTCATACTTGCTTTTCTTGTCGGCGTCGCTTAATACCTCGTATGCTTCGGTTGCCTCTTTAAATTTTGCTTCGGCGCCCTCTTTGTCATCGGGATTAAGGTCGGGATGATATTTTTTTGCAAGCTTACGATAAGCCTTTTTTATCTCGTCCGCGGAGGCGTTTTTGTCAACGCCCAAAACTTCATAGTAATCTCTTTTATCTGCCATATATATAATCTCCATTCCGATGGGGCATATTACGCCCAAATGGGCTGAAGCAATCTGCAACAGCCCGAATCAGGTTTATATAATTTTATTTATTGTCGTCGTGTACCTCTGTATATTCGGCATCAACCACATTGTCGCCGCCGGGGTTCTGTGCAGCTCCGTCTGTCTGCTGACCTTGTGCAGCGCCCTGCTGTGCTTGCTGCGCCTGTTGTGCCTGAGCGTAAAGCTTTTCGGATATAGCGTAAAAACTCTTCTGAACGCTGTCGGTCTGAGCCTTTACAGCCTCTGTGTCAAGCGGAGAAGCCTTAAGCAGTTCTTTAAGCTTATCAACTTCAGACTGAACGGATGACTTTTCGTCAGCCGAGATTTTGTCGCCCAGCTCGCCAAGGGTCTTTTCTGTCTGATATACAAGGCTGTCGGCGTTGTTGCGTACATCAACCTCTTCTTTTTTCTTTTTATCCTCTTCGGCGAACTTCTCGGCTTCTTTTACAGCCTTGTCGATGTCCTCGTCAGAGAGGTTTGTGCTTGAAGTAATGGTAATCTTCTGCTCTGAACCTGTGCCCAAATCCTTAGCCGATACGTTTACTATACCGTTTGCATCGATGTCAAATGTAACCTCAATCTGAGGAACGCCTCTCGGTGCCGGCGGAATGTTGCTGAGTGTAAATCTGCCCAGAGTTTTGTTATAAGCCGCCATCTCGCGCTCGCCCTGAAGAACGTGAACTTCAACGCTGGTCTGATTATCTGCCGCGGTAGAGAATACCTGACTCTTCTTTGTCGGGATAGTTGTGTTTCTGTCAATCAGTTTTGTAAATACACCGCCCATTGTTTCGATTCCGAGAGAAAGCGGAGTAACGTCAAGCAGAACAAGGTCTTCAACATCGCCCGAGAGAACGCCTGCCTGAATGGATGCACCGATAGCAACGCACTCATCGGGGTTGATGCCCTTGTGCGGCTCTTTGCCGATGAAGTTCTGAACAGCCGCCTGAACAGCCGGGATTCTTGAAGAACCGCCGACAAGCAGAACCTTGTCTATATCGCTTGCCGAAAGACCTGCATCACGCAAGGCGTTCCTTGTCGGCTCCATTGTGGACTGAACCAAATCAGCCGTTAGCGAATCAAACTGAGCACGTGTAAGTGTTACGTCAAGGTGCTTGGGACCTGTCGCGTCAGCCGTGATAAACGGCAGATTGATGTTGCTTGTCATAACGCCCGAAAGCTCAATCTTAGCTTTTTCGGCAGCTTCTTTAAGTCTTTGCATTGCCATTTTATCCTGGCGGAGGTCAATTCCGTTTTCCTTTTGGAATTCATCTGCAAGATAATTCATAACCTTGTTATCAAAGTCATCGCCGCCGAGACGGTTGTTACCGCTTGTGGCAAGAACTTCAAAAACGCCGTCGCCGATTTCAAGGATAGAAACATCAAATGTACCGCCGCCGAGGTCATATACCATAATCTTCTGGTCGTTATCCTTATCAAGACCGTAAGCAAGAGCCGCTGCCGTAGGTTCATTGATGATTCTTAAAACTTCAAGACCCGCGATTTTACCTGCGTCCTTGGTTGCCTGACGCTGTGCGTCAGAGAAGTAAGCGGGGACGGTGATGACCGCCTGTGTAACGGTCTCGCCGAGATAGCTTTCGGCGTCAGCCTTCAGCTTTTGAAGAATCATAGCCGAAATCTCCTGCGGAGAATAGCTCTTGTCATCAATCGTAACTCTTCTGTCAGTACCCATATCTCTCTTAATTGAAGAGATTGTTCTGTCGGGGTTTGTGATAGCCTGGCGTTTTGCAACCTGACCTACAAGCCTTTCACCTGTCTTTGTAAAAGCGACAACCGACGGGGTAGTTCTTGCACCCTCGGGGTTGGCGATAACGGTAGGCTCGCCGCCCTCCATTACAGCTACGCACGAATTTGTTGTACCTAAGTCAATACCTATGATTTTTCCCATAATATACCATTCCTTTCTTTTATTCACATATATATAATAATCAGTTGCTTACTTTAACCATTGAGTGGCGAACCACCTTGTCTTTATAAGTATATCCCTTTTGGAATTCCTCAATGACGGTGTTTTCAGCCTCGTCGCTGTCTTCTGTCATAACAGCGTTGTGTTTCTCGGGGTCAAACTCTTTGCCCACCGCTTCGATGTGCTGAACTCCTATCCCCGCAAGCGCGTCATCAAATTGCTTTTTAACCATTTTGATTCCGTCCAGAACGCTTCCGCCTTCGCCCGCCGCTTCGGCTGCGGCAATGGCGCGTTCCAGGTTGTCAAGAACGGGAAGCAAAGCCCCAACAGTTTCGCAAACCGCCATTTTATAAAAATCTTCTTTTTCCTTGGCGGTGCGCTTTTTAAAGTTGTCAAATTCAGCTGCCTTTCTCATAAGCTTATCCGAAAGCCCCTGAATCTGTTCGTTTGCCTTATCAAGCTCTGATTTTTCATCAGAGGTGTCGGGCTGATTATCCTCTGCCGATGTCTCACAGTCAGCCGCGCCTGCGGCTTGTGAGGCTATATCTTTCTCTTCTTCGGGGGTTGCCTTGTCTGTCGGGTCGATGTCCTGCTCCGAAGAATGTTTTTTCTTCTCTTCTGCCATATTTAAATCCTTGCCTTTCTGTCCGCTTTGTTATGCGGTTCGGTTCTCTTATTGTGCGGACAGAATAAGAGAAACCGCTTCAATCCTTTAAGCTACGAGCCGTTGCCGTCCTCCGCGGTTCCGCCGCCCAGAGCAGGCGGAGTGCCGGAAGAGCCCGGGTCGTTAAAATGTCTGCCAAGTATGTCTTCAAGCTGCTTTGCAAAAAATCCTACGCCTGATACAACCTTTGAATAGTCCATCCGCATAGGTCCCACAACGCCGATAAAGCCCGTCATATTGTTGCCAAGCTTATAGCTTGATATAACAACCGAGTTATTTTTAAGCTCCGCAACGGGGTTTTCGTCTCCGATAAAGACCGAAACCTTGTCGGATTTTACATCGGGAAGCTTGCTTATCATCTCATCGATTGATTTTTTATTATCAAAAAATCCGAGGATTTCTTTAATCCTTTCTATGTTATTATATTCGGGAAACCGCAGAATATTGGTCGAACCCTCCATATATACCTCGTGCTTATCGATTTCCGATATGGCCTCGTGTACAAGCTCAAGCACAGAGGTTAAAATCTCGGTGTTTACGCCGACCGCGTTCTGAATCTCTATTATATTGGAAAGATTAATTTCCGATGCGGTCAGACAAGTAAGGTTTGCATTTAAAACCTCGTTAAGTTTGGTCAATACATCGGACGAGATTTCATCGCGAAGCCGCAGAAGCTTGTTTTTAATAACGCCCGAGCTATCCGCAACGATTATCATAATCGTTCTTTCATCTATGCCGACAAGCTTAATGCTTTTGATTATTCCCGTTTCAATCGCGGGAAGCATCCCGAAGGTGGGCAAAAGCGTAAGGTTTGAAAATGCCGCCGATACATCTTTAACTATTTGGTCAAGCTCGTGAACCTTGTTAATCATAGCACCCTTAAGCTGCTGAATTTCCGCCGCGGTCATCAGATATTTGTCCATAAGAGAGTCTACGTAAAAGCGAAACCCCAGACTTGACGGAACTCTGCCCGCCGAGGTGTGCGGCTGAGTAAGGTAACCAAGTTCTTCAAGATCGCCCATCTCGTTGCGGATTGTCGCCGCACTGAGGTTAAGCCCCGTGCTTTTGGCAATACTGCGCGAGCCGACAGGTTCGGCGTTTTTAATATAATTCTCAACTATTGCGCGAAGAATAAGTTTTTTTCTGTCATCCAGTGCCATTCCAATCAGCTCCTTTCCGCTTTTTATATGCGAAATCTGTTTTTTTGTTAGCACTCGCTTAAAGAGAGTGCTAAAACTTACATTCATAGAATAGCACGCTCGGGTGAATTTGTCAAGTACTTTTTTAAATTTTTCAAAAAAATAAGGGCGCAGCCCCAAAAATGAAAGGCTGCACTCTTATTTTGCTTCGTTGCTTGACATATCGGTTATTTTTTCGGTCATAATTTTATAAAAGTTTGCAGAGGCGGATACCTGCATTATAACATCGCCTATGCTCTCGTCAGAATTTTCATCGGTTAAAATAGGTTCCGCAAGAGACTTAATGCTTGCCGATACGTGTTCAAACGCCTTTTTTTGATTTTCGGCAAACGAGGTATAAACCTTTTTGATTTCGTCCTCAGTTAAATCAACGGGCACAATCTTTTGAATTGTGGACATATCCAGCGTCTGTTTAAGTGTGCACACAATCAAAAGATAAGCAAGATGTATTTTGGAATATCTCTTTTTGACGGGGGCGGGTATGGTCTTAAGCTTGACATAATTGTTTATCATAGCCGGGGTCACCGATTTATCGACATTTGAAACCTTGTGATAAATGTCAAGGTATTTCGATATAAGGGTTATTACCTGATCCATATAAAGTTCTATATCGGGAAGCTCTTCCCATTCGGGAAGGGAATATCCGCGAATCATATCCTCAAGCCTGTTAAAGGATTCTATAAGTTTTTCTTTCTCCAGATTCACAAAACCATCGCCTTTAAAATTAATAATATACCGTAATTATAATTTAAACAGGCTTTTTTGTCAAGAATCAGACGGGAGCCGAAATTACAGCTCCCGCTTAAAGTATTAAAGATACTGCCTCAGATTATCGGTAAGCTTTTCTTCTATATTAATTAAATCCTTTGCTATATCCTTTGCACAGCTGTCCGCCGCAGGGTATTTGTTCAGATACTTGTACAGCGATTTAACACCCATATTACAGCCGTCCGTTACCAAATCGGCTATGGTGTTATCCGTGTCATTCATAGAAATCATAATATTGGTTTTTACCCACGACATAGTTTTTGCCATAGGATTCGGCTCTTTGCCGCTGTCGTGATATTCGTTCAAAAGCTTATGTGTTTTGCTTCCAAGCTGCTGATGCTCTTCCTTGCAATGCTCGAGAAGAGATTTAAATTTGCTGTCGCTGACCTTTTCGCAAACTTCATCTATGGTATTTACACCCATCTTTATACCGGCATTACATTCCTTTAATAATTCTATTGTATCACTGTTTGGCATATTGCTCATCTCCTTTTTGATTTATACTGCCCAAAGGTCTTTATAAATATTCGGATGGCGCCAAAGCTTTTATGAGGCTTGCAAAAATATAAGTAAAATTTTTAAATTTTTACTTGACATATGCCCATATATGTGGTATACTTTATAAGTAGTCAGCGATATGCGGGAGTGGCTCAGTGGTAGAGCGTCACCTTGCCAAGGTGAACGTCGCGAGTTCGAATCTCGTCTTCCGCTCCAAAGTCTGAGCAAGAAAATTCTTGTTCAGACTTTTTTGTAATTTTACGAAACAGAGGTAAGCTTATGAAGGCGTTTAAGTTTGGAATGTCAATATATTTAAAAAATATTATCGCGATATTTATATCGGCTTTTTTGGTTGTGCCGCTGTTTACCGTTGCGGAGAAGCTTCCGCTTTTATATTCGTCGGTTACCGCGCTTATATACTTCGGCATAATATATTCGCACGCGTGGAATTACGGCAGACGTGATGCAAGAAATATCCCGGGCTTCAGCCCCGATATGAAGCTGCCGGTTAAGGCGGCGGCGATTGCGGCCGTTATTCCCGCGGCTCTTTTGATATTCAGAATAATAAACCCCGATATCTGGAGAATTGATATGCCTTTTATGATGGGCGAGTACGACTTTTTTGTAAGCGGCTGCAAAATCACAAGCACGCCCGACCTTATATACAGGCTGTGGTACTATTACTTTGCGGCGTTTATCCCGTCGGGAAGCATTGCCGCATACACGGCGGTTATATTTGTTCAGCCGATAATTATAATAGCGGGATACGCGGTAGGACTTAGACGTTTCAGTATGCTTGAATTTTTCAGCGCAAGGGTTGTGTTTTCGCAGAATCCCAATGATAAAAACAAAAATAAAAAGAAAAGAGAAGATTCGTTCAGAAGATAATGCCTCGGGTCAAATTGCGTTTTAAATCATCTTTGCTTCACATATAATTGTGACAGAGGTGATTTTTTATGTACGTAATTAAATTAAGAAGTATCATATGCTATATTTTAACATTTGCGGCAGTTGTTTCGGCGGCAAAAATATGCGAAATGTCAAACAGCCGTACCGCATTGGCGGAGATTGAGGAGGGAAGCGTCGCCCTTCCCGTCCTTATGTACCATTCGGTCTGCGGCGAGGCGGGAAAGGCGGCAAAGTTTATCGTGTCGGAGCAGGATTTAAGGGCTGATTTTGAGTATATCAAAAACAACGGATATACAACTGTCGGTTCGGCAGAGCTTATAGATTTTACGGAAAACGGAACGCCTCTTCCGGAAAAGCCGATTATGATTACATTCGATGACGGATACTATAACAATTATAAGATTGCCTTTCCTCTGCTTAAAGAGTATAATATGAAGGCGGTTATATCAATAATAGGAAGATACACCGATTTGTACAGCGAAAATAATGAAGAGAATGTTAACTATTCGCATATAACGTGGAACGAAGCACGGGAGATGATAGATTCGGGGCTTGTGGAGATTCAGAATCACAGCTATAATTCTCATACAACGGGAGAGGGCAGAAACGGCACAAAAAAGAAGAAGGGAGAATCAGAGACGGCGTATGCAGAGTATATATATTCCGATATCGGCAAGCTTCAGGATGAGATAGAGGACCATCTCGGTTATACCCCTCAGCTTTTTGCGTATCCCTTCGGAAGCGTCTGTGATGCCTCTTATGCTCCGCTTAAACAGTTGGGCTTTAAGATTACTCTGTCCTGCGAGGAGAAGGTGAATTACATAAAGCCGGGCGATACGGATGCATTGTATATGCTTGGAAGGTACTTGCGCCCTCATTCAAAAAGCGCGGCGAAAATTCTTGACAAGGCGATGAAGTAAAAGCCAAATGCCACAACATAGCATATATCCCTTTCGTATAATTTTATAAATAATGCAGAAAATGGAATAAAAAAGTGTATTTTTATTGAAATACTCTGCCTTTTTTGATATCATAGTATATGTTTTTACATACAAAGATTATTTGCGGTGAGAGGGATATGTTTTGATTGAATATTTTTTAACTGTCGGCGGACAGATAGTGATTATGTTTTTGATGGTGCTTGTAGGCTATGCGATGTATAAGCTTAAGATGCTCAGCGAAACGGGAATATACGATATGTCGGTGCTTCTGCTTAAAGTGGTAACACCGCTGATTCTTATGTCATCGTTTCAGCGCGCGTTTGAGATGCGGCTGTTTGTCAACTGGGTTAAAATGTTTGGAATATCGGCGCTGACATATGTGATTTCGATTGTAATTTCAGAGATTGTATATAAAAAAGGCAACGCAGAGCCGGAGGATAAACTATGTGTATTTCTGCCGAATAACGGCTTTTTGGCATTTCCGCTTATGCAGGCGCTTGCCGGAGAGTACGGAATATTCTACGGTGCGACCAACGTTATTTTGCTTACGATTATTCAATGGACATACGGTCTTAAGCTTTTAAAGCCGAAAGAGAAAATCTCGGCAAAGAAAATCTTTTTTAACCCCGGAATGATAGGGGTTGTTCTTGGACTTATTTTGTTTTTCTCACCCGTTAAGCTGCCGGAATATATTTTCGGCGCGGTTGAGTCGCTGTCGTCACTTAACACTCCGCTTGCGATGATAGTCCTCGGCGGACTTCTGGCACAGACCGACTTAAAGCAGGCGCTTACAGAGCCCTGCTTTTACAAGCTGTCGGCGGTTAAGCTTCTGCTTGTCCCGGTGGTTATGCTTCCGATAATAAGATTTATCCCTATGACAGAGGATATGCGCATTGTGGCGCTTATATGCTCGGTCACCCCGGCGGCAACCGCGGTAAGTATGATGTCTCAGCTGTGCGGCGGCGATTATCGCAGAAGCGCCGCAGCGGTTGTTATTACCACGATACTTTCGGCATTTACCATGCCCGTCATACTTGCGGCGGGCAGAGTGGTTCTGGGCTATTGAAATATATCTTGAAAATACTTTGACTTTATGATAAAATACTATAAGACAACGGATTGATTTAGGAGGAAGAACGATGGGAAGCTATCGCGACAATATACGGAATTTTTCGATAATTGCACATATAGACCACGGAAAGAGTACCCTTGCCGACCGAATTTTAGAGCTTACGGGAACCCTGACCAAGCGTGAGATGCAAGAGCAGATTCTTGACAATATGGATTTAGAGCGCGAGCGCGGAATCACGATAAAGGCAAGAGCCGTCAAGCTTATGTATAAAGCAAAAAACGGAAGCGAGTATGAGCTGAACCTTATCGATACCCCGGGGCACGTAGACTTTAACTACGAGGTATCAAGAAGTCTTGCCGCTTGTGAGGGGGCGGTTTTGGTGGTTGACGCAGCGCAGGGAATAGAGGCGCAGACCCTTGCAAATACTTATCTCGCTTTGGAACACGATTTAGAGCTTGTTCCGGTAATAAATAAGATTGACCTTCCTGCCGCACGCCCCGATGAAGTGAAGAAAGAGATTGAGGACGTAATAGGCATAGACGGCGAGGACGCTCCGTGTATTTCGGCTAAGAACGGAATCAATATAGACGCTGTCCTCGAAAAAATCGTAGAGCTTGTCCCCCCGCCCGAGGGCGATGAAAATGCGCCGCTTAAGGCATTGATTTTCGATTCGTATTATGACGCGTACAGAGGCGTTATCGTGTATGTGAGAATAAAAGACGGAACGGTTAAAACGGGTCAGAAAATCAAGATGATGGCAACGGGCAGTGAGTTTGACGTGGTAGAGGTGGGGTATCTTCACCCAAGCGGAATGACCGCGGCAAAAGAGCTTAAAGCGGGAGAGGTCGGCTATATTACGGCAAGCATTAAAAATGTGCGCGATGTTCACGTAGGCGATACGGTGACCCACCCCGAAAGACCTGCGGCAGAGGCTCTGCCCGGATACAAAGAGGTTAAGTCGATGGTTTACTGCGGCATATATCCGTCCGACGGGGCAAGGTATGACGACCTGCGCGAGGCGCTTGAGAAGCTTCAGTTAAACGATGCGGCGCTTAATTTTGAGGCAGAGACATCTGTTGCTTTGGGCTTCGGCTTCCGCTGCGGCTTTCTTGGACTGCTGCATATGGAAATTATTCAGGAGAGACTTGAGAGAGAGTATAATCTTGACTTGGTGACGACGGCGCCGTCGGTTGAATATATAGTTATTAAGACAGACGGAGAACGGCTTGAAATAGATAACCCGACAAATCTCCCCGATGCGTCGGAAATAGATTATATGATGGAGCCTATAGTAAGGGCAACGATTATGACCCCCAAGGAGTATGTCGGAAGCATAATGGAGCTTTGCCAGGACAGGCGCGGAACATATATAGATATGGTATATCTTGACGATACGCGCGTCTCGCTTAACTATGAGCTTCCGCTGAACGAGATAATCTATGATTTCTTTGACGCGCTGAAGTCAAGAACGCGCGGGTATGCGTCATTTGATTATGAGTTTGAGAAGTTTGAAAAGGCAGAGCTTGTAAAGCTTGATATGCTTTTAAACGGAGAGCAGGTTGACGCGCTTTCGTTTATAGTTCATAAAGAGCGTGCATATGCACGCGGCAGAAGAATGGCCGAAAAGCTTAAGGACGTTATCCCGAGACAGCTGTTTGAGGTGCCGATTCAGGCGGCGATAGGCGGAAAGATTATTGCGCGCGAGACGGTGCGCGCAATGCGCAAGGACGTGCTTGCAAAGTGCTACGGCGGTGATATTACCCGAAAGAAAAAGCTGCTTGAAAAGCAGAAAGAGGGTAAAAAGCGTATGCGTCAGGTCGGCTCGGTCGAGGTCCCGCAGGAGGCGTTTATGTCAGTACTTAAGCTGGATTAGAGGGCGGAAATATGCTTGGTATTTATATTCATATCCCGTTTTGCCGCGCAAAGTGCAGCTATTGTGATTTTAATTCCCACGTTTTTTGCGGAGAGGAACGCGAATTATATAAAGACGCGCTGTGCAGAGAGATTAAAAAGGCAAAAAAGAGCGGCGAAGCGGTTGTTGACACGGTCTACTTCGGCGGAGGTACGCCGACCGTTATGGAGCCGCGGCAGCTTGTTGATATTTTAGATGTAATCCGCGGCGAATTTACTCTTGCCGAAAATTGCGAGATTACAACCGAGTGTAACCCCGCAACAATAGATAAAAAAGGGTTTGAGATTCTGCGCGGCGGCGGATTTAACCGTATAAGTACGGGTTTGCAGTCAGCCAATGACGGCGAACTTAAAATACTCGGAAGAATACATAGCGCCGCACAAGGCGCAGAGTGTATACAAGCCGCAAAGGACGCGGGGTTTTCAAACATATCGGCGGATTTGATGTTTGGTCTGCCAAAGCAGAGCAAAGAGAGCTGGAAAAGGTCTGTAGAGTTTGCGCTGGGTCTGGGAATAACACATATTTCGTGCTATGCCTTAAAGATAGAGGACGGAACGCCGTTTTCGCAAATGAAGCTTAATCTTCCGAGTGATGACGAAAGCTGTGATATGTATGACGAATGCAGAAAAATTTTGTATGATAACGGTTTTATGCGCTACGAAATTTCAAACTTTGCCAAGAAAGGATTTGAAAGCAGACACAATCTTAAGTATTGGAGATACGATGATTTTATCGGCTTCGGAGCGGGAGCGTATTCGTGTTTAAACGGCGTCAGATATTCAAATATAAGGGATACCGCAAAGTATATTAAAGCGGTAAACGATAACGATACTCTTGCCGAGGCAAGCGAGACGCTTGATAAGTCGGATATGATGAGCGAGTTTATGTTCCTTGGACTGAGAATGGCGGAAGGAATATGCGAGAATGAGTTTAAACGCAGATTCGGCACGGATGTATTTGATGTCTTCGGCGATGCGCTTTTAAAGAATATAAATAGGGGAACAATGCTCCGCGAGGGCGGACGGCTGAGGATTCCGGATAAATACATTTATGTATGCAATTCGATTATGGTTGATTTTGTTTAAAAGATTTTGAGGTGGTAAAAATGGCGGACAAGCTAACAAGAGCAATAACAAAAGACGGATTTTTCAAGATAAGCGCGGCGGTAACTACCGATACGGTCGAACAATCGCGCGTGTTTCATAATTCTTCGCCGGTTGCGACGGCGGCTCTCGGCAGACTGCTGACAGCAGGTCTGTTAATGGGAGGAGAGCTTAAAGAGGATAACGCAAAGCTTACGCTTCAGATGAGCGGTGACGGACCTTTGGGCAGAATTATAGTATGTGCAAATTCCAAAGGCGAGGTAAAAGGATATGTCGGAAACCCTCAGGCGGATATGCCGCTTAATGAAAAGGGGAAGCTTGATGTCGGCGGAGCGATAGGCAAGGGAACTCTCAGCGTGATAAAGGATCTGGGGTTAAAAGAGCCGTATATAGGTCAGGTTGAGATTCAAACGGGAGAGATAGGCGATGACCTTGCGTATTATTTTATGCAGTCAGAGCAGGTGCCGAGTGTTGTTGCCCTCGGCGTGCTGGTAGACCGCGATTTAAGCGTTAAATGTGCGGGCGGATTTATCATACAGGTAATGCCCGAGTGTGATGAAGAGAGCCTTACAATGCTTGAAAAAAGTATCGGCGGAATTATGAGCGTCACCGAAATGCTTGAGCAGGGTATGAACGGCGAGGATATGATTAAATATGCTATGCTCGGCTTTGATGTTGACATTCTTGAAGAGAATGACATCGGTTATGTGTGCGATTGCAGCAGAGAGCGTATGGAGTGCGCTATAGTATCACTCGGCAAGGCGGAGATAGACTCGATTATAAAAGAGCAGGGCAAGGCAGAGATTGTCTGCAGCTTCTGCAATAAGGCGTATTTGTTTAATGCCGAAGAGCTTGAAGAAATGCGCGACAGAGCAAGAGATACAAAGTGATTTTTTTAAAAACTAAAGTATTTTGAAGTATATAAGAGAAAACTATAATAAAATGTTATATAATCTCGTATAATCAGATGTATACGCCTTGACTTTTTATGCCATAGGTAGTATAATAATCTCTGTTGTCGCTCCTGATGGGGCGGAGAAGTACGGGCGCTTAGCTCAGCTGGGAGAGCATCTGCCTTACAAGCAGAGGGTCATAGGTTCGAGC
>ERZ773108.2048-NODE-2048-length-18353-cov-6.561755_pt1 | contig 18353 bp, 17 predicted proteins | sample MGYA00580570_ERZ773108 | MGnify/ENA primary metagenome ERZ773108 (study PRJEB29015, sample SAMEA2737840) | human gut metagenome | biome: human gut; feature: human-associated habitat; material: faeces | place: China | collected 2012 ...
CTTCTCCTAATGGGTATTCACGCACTTCAACATCAGATATCATCACTCCGGGAATTTCCAGTAGCTTTTCATGTCTTTCCTTTTCTTTCAGCACCTCTTCGTCCGGTTCAATCTTCATCAACTCGATTTCTTCAACCCTCGGAATGGTTTTTATCGGCACAAAGGAGTCATCCTTTACCCACTGTGCCGACAGCATCTTTTCTATCGCTTCCGGAGTTGTTTCCAACAGTTCTGCAATCTGTGCAATTGCTTCCTCTCTGTTTTCCACCTTGCCCGGAACGATTCCAACCGAAGAAACTATACCTTTTCCTGCAAGGACACGTCCGTTCCTATCCAGAATTTCTCCTCTTACTGCCTGTGTAGTGGTAACTCTTACTTTATCTGTAGAAGTCAGATTCGGAAAAATCATGGAATCATCCCAAACCAACTTATATCCATCTTCGCCCTTTAGGAAGAGTGCTTCATTCTCAAAGCTGATAGTTCCTGCAACTGTATCAAAAGAAGTCTGGTAGGTTACCGCCATTTGCTCCTCATCATATGCAATAATCTGAACAGCCATATTCTGGACTTCTATACCTTCATAAATAGCTGAATTTCGAGTTACAAAATCCTCCTGACTGACATTCCCCGATGCCTCAATATGTAGCATCGCATACATTTCTTCATACTCCTGTTTTGGAATATGATCCATGTACTCCACCAGAAGTTCTTCCGGTGTCCTCCAGGCATTTTCCTTTGTTGCCAACATTCCTGCCACGCATACTGCAGAAATTACCGCAGCTATTCCTATAACAGCAATCGCAATCCATAGGAGCCTGCTTCTTGTTTTCTTTCGCTTGTTTCTGCTTTTTTCTTTCTTCATATTGACCTCCATTCATTTTGCTTTGCTGATATGATCATATTCTATTTTCAATGTACGCTATATCTTCAAAATATTACATTTGTAAGATTTTGAAATAAAAAATTTCTATTTGCTGGGTATATCGTACTATGCATTCCTCCTTTTTTATTACATGTGTAAGATTTCGCAGCAAAAAAATTTCGTCCGCAATCCTGCTGGACTTGTGTAAATATTACATCAGTAAGATTTATAAGTCAAGTTATCTTTATACAAAAAGGCTCCTGCCAGGAGGTATCATACATTTTCGCAAAAGTGATACCTGTTAGCAAAAGCCTATTATTCAGCAGAGTCTCAAAACACCCCTCTGTTTCAATATTCAAATGTTTCATTCAAAAGACCAGAAAACACACGTCCATTATCTTTCTTTATTATCCCACAAACCGCAGAAAATCAAGGTTTCTTTGAAAGCAGACAAACGGTTTCAATATTTCCGGACCATGGGAACATGTCCACGCAGCACATCCTCTCCACCTGATATCCTCTGGCGGTTAAAACCTCTAAGTCTCTTGCAAGACTGGTTGGCTTACAGGAAATATAAATCATACGGTCTACGCCATAGTGGATAATCTTCTCCAATGCCTTTGGATGGATGCCATCGCGCGGAGGATCCAATACGATAAAATCCGGTTTTTCGGTAATATCGTCCAATACTTTTAAGACATCGCCGGCTAAAAATTCGCAGTTTTCAAGACCATTTAATGCCGCATTTTCCTTTGCGGCTTCCACTGCCTCTTCTACTATTTCCACACCCACTACCTTTTTTGCGGCAGGTGCTAACATCTGTGCAATGGTTCCGGTTCCGCTGTATAAATCGAATACCACCTTGTCTGCCTTCTCGGTCAGCGTATCTCCGATATAGTCCCTTGCAGTCTGGTAAAGCACCTCTGCTCCAAGAGAGTTGGTCTGGAAGAAAGAAAATGGTGTGATTCTAAAACGAAGTCCTAATAATTCTTCGTAGAAATAATCTTTTCCATATAAAATCTCTGTTCCTTCATCCTTTACTACATCTGCTACACTGTCATTTTTCGTATGAAGAATTCCTGCAATGCTGCCATCTAAATCAAGTTTACATAACGCGTCTTTCATTCCGGTCAGCAAATCTTTTTCTGAAGATACTGCTTCTGTCAGACCATCCAGTATATGCTCTGCACCTGCCGTTACAAGGTCAATCAGGATCTCTTTGGTCTTTACCGCTTTACGCACCAGTAAATGACGCAGATATCCGGTATGCCGCATTCTGTGATAATAGGAAATCTTTTTTTCTGCAAAATACTGCTGCACACAGCTTAATATCTTCCGATAATCTTCATCTACAATTTTACAGTCCGTTACCGAAACAATATCATAAAAGCTGCCACGCTTATGCATGCCAAGAGCAAGGGGGCCATCCTTATATTCATCCCCAAAAGTAAATTCCATCTTATTACGGAATCCGAATTCATTCGGACTTGCTTTTACGCCCTCAAAGCTGTAGGTTTCCGGGTCTACTACCGCATCCATCAGTTTCTTCACCTGCTGTCCTTTTAATGCAAGCTGATCTTCATAGGATAAATTCTGATAAGTACAGCCTCCACAGATTCCAAAATGCGGGCATGGTGCTTCCGGCAGCTCATTTGGTGCTTTCTTCAAAACTTCCAGTAAGCGGCCTTCGCCTTTTCCCTTTCTTACCTTATTTACAGAAAAGGAAATCTCCTGTCCCGGTAATACGTTTTTTACGATTACCTGCTTTCCTTCTTCTACTTTTACGACTCCCTTATTCGGGAAATCCACATATGCAACAGTTCCCTGTAATACCTGACCTTTTTTCATACTTACCTCACACGAACAATTCTTTTCCAGAAACACATGTCATCCGCAGCGTTTCCGGCACACTCAGTAAAAGGGCTGCATGATATCACACAGCCCTTTACATCTTCACCTGTTAAATTATGCAAATGATAATGATTATTTCTCTTCCTCGTCATCCTCGTCAAAGAAATCATCTTCAAAATCATCATCGAAATCGTCTTCAAAATCCTCCAGATAATCTGGTGCAAAGAAACGATATAATCCATAAGCAGCTGCAGCAACTACTACAACAATACCAATGATTGCAAAAATTAAACCAGCTTTTGATTTTTTCTTCTCTTCCATTATTTCCTCTTTCTCCTTTTTATGCAATAATTCTGTTACTTTGTTCACATTTGCGGTTAATAAATTCTTTAATTCTTCCATTTTTTCCATTTCTGACCACTCCTTTTTATGCCAACAACAGTTTTTCATTTTCCTGCCACCTAGAACTCTTTTTATTAATTCATTATAGCATATGTTTCCCCAATCTACTAGAAAAAATTACAAATTCATAAAATTTTTATAACTTTTTCAATTTGGCAAAGGATGCAAACATCTTCTTCACACCTACACCGGAAAAATCAACAGTAACCTCATAATCCCTGCCGCCGTCAATAATCTGCTTTACGACTCCGGTGCCGAATTTCATATGGGAAACGGTATCACCCACAGCATAATCCAACGGCTTTTTCATTGCGGAATTGCCAAAGTTTCTTGCCTCCGGTACGCCAGTTCTGCGCAGTGCCATCGGCTTTGCCGAAAATGCATTTTTCGCCATCATACTTGGTTTCGGAATATCCGGCATTTTTTCCTTCTGGATGGTTCCCGCTAAAAGTTCCCGCGGAATCTCTTTTACGAAACGGGACACCTTATTATACTGTGTTTCTCCTCGTATCATACGCATTCTTGCGCAGGATATGGACAACCGCTCCTTGGCTCTTGTGATTCCCACATAGGCAAGACGACGTTCTTCTTCGATTTCCGCTGTTGGATTTTCCGCACAGATAGCACCGAATCCCGGAAACAGTCCGTCTTCCATTCCTGCCAGATAAACCTGTGGAAATTCAAGACCCTTCGCACTGTGCAGCGTCATCAGCACTACATAGTCCTGTGTCTCATCCACACTGTCAATATCTGCAACCAGTGCTACTTCCTCTAAGAATCCGCTTAAGGTCGGCTCTTCTTCGCTTTCCTCATAAGTAACCGCTTTGGAAATCAACTCATCGATATTTTCCATTCGCTGCTGTGCTTCCTCTGTATTTTCTGCTTCCAGCTCACGGACATAACCGGTTTCTTCAATGATTTCCTGCAAAAGCTCTGATACACTGATATACGGCAACTTGCTCCGCATACTCTGAATCAGCATTACAAACGGTCTGATTTTTGCAGATGCCCGTCCGATTGTGCCAATCTCTTCTGCCATTTTTAAGGCATTATAAAAGGTAAGACCGTTTTCATCGGCATAATCCTGCACCCTGCTTAATGTCGTTGCTCCAATTCCACGTTTTGGCACATTGATAATACGGCGTACCGCCAGATCATCCATGGCATTGTCAATGGTCTTAAGATAAGCCAGTAAATCCTTGATTTCTCTTCTGGAATAGAAGTTTACTCCTCCCACAATCTTATATGGTATGCTGGCTGTGATAAAACGTTCCTCGAAAAGTCGGGACTGGGCGTTGGTACGGTATAATACGGCACAGTCTCCGTAATGATACATGCCTTCCCGCACTTTGCTCCGGATATCTTTTGCTACATAGTCTGCTTCATCAAATCCGGTTTCAAACTGATGAAATGCAATTTTTTCGCCTTCCTCATTCTCCGTCCAGAGACGTTTTGCCTTTCGTCCTACATTATTTGCAATGACCCCATTGGCTGCATTTAAAATATTCTGGGTGGAACGGTAATTCTGCTCCAGCTTGATGGTGACTGCATTTGGAAATTCTTTTTCAAAATTCAATATATTATAAATGTTTGCTCCACGGAATTTGTAAATGGACTGGTCATCATCACCTACCACGCAGAGATTCTTATATTTGCCTGCCAGCAGTTTAATCAGCTGGAACTGTGCCGTATTGGTATCCTGATACTCGTCCACCATAATATAGCGGAACCGCTCCTGATAATAATCCAGCACTTCCATATCTGACTGGAAAAGCTCTACGGTCTTCACAATCAAATCATCAAAATCCAGTGCATTATTTTTCCGCAACACCTGCTGATATTCCCGGTAAACGGCTGCTTCCTTCATTTTCCGGAAATCTCCCTGCGCCCGAAGGGCATATGCTTCCGGACTAATCAGCTCGTCCTTTGCAGAAGAAATGGCCGCAAGCAAACTTTTTTCCTTATACATCTTCGTATCAATTTCCAGACGCTTGCAGATATCCTTCATAATGGTCTTCTGGTCTTCTGTATCATATATGGTAAAGTTGGTTCCAAATCCGATATGGTCAATAAAACGGCGCAAAATTCTCACACAGGTAGAATGAAAGGTAGATACCCAGATATTTTCCGAGCCATAGCCCACCATGTCATCAATACGCTCCCGCATTTCGCCTGCAGCCTTATTGGTAAATGTAATCGCAAGGATATGATAGGGATTGACTCCCAGTTCCTCTATCAGATATACCGCCCGGTGGGTCAGCACACGGGTCTTTCCGCTGCCTGCGCCCGCCAGCAGCAGCACAGGTCCTTCTGTTGTAAATACACCTTTTTTCTGTTCTTCATTTAATGAATCGTATATACTCATAATGCTCCTTTACTCTCCTCAATACCACTCCGCTCAGTATACCATACTTCCTTAAGGGATGGGAACATATTTTCTGTATTTCTTTTCAGATTTCTTTTTGTACTGTCCGTCGAACGCATTCATGAGTTCTTTTCCCTTATGTTTATTCTATTGTAGTTGCATCACGCAATGTCATTTACACATCACAGCGTCATTGTATATGCTTTCTGTCATTTTTCTTCTTGTTATCTAGTTTTCAATACTATATAATAGGTATGAGGTGAATTCAAATGACAATTGATGCTAAAGATTTATTAAACAGTATTTTATCCAGTCTGTCGCGGATTGACTATATCCGTCCGGAAAGTATTCCAAATATTGACCTTTACATGGATCAGATTACAACCTTCATGGATACCCAGCTTGCAGCTTCCAAGCGTCATCCCGATGACAAGATTCTGACCAAAACCATGATTAACAATTATGCGAAAAACAATCTGCTTCCACCGCCGGTCAAGAAGAAATACAGCAAAGAACATATTCTGATGCTGATTTTCATTTATTATTTCAAAAGCATATTAAGTATCAATGATATCGAAAGTATCTTAAATCCTCTGGCAAAACGTTTCTTCAATGCAGAAGGAGAATTCAATCTGACAACTGTCTATGAAGAGGTGTTCAGTCTGGAACGGGATGAAGTAAAAAATCTGATGAAAGATATTACCAAGAAATTTAACACCAGTTCTACCACCTTTGCAGATGCGCCGGAAGAAGACCAGGATTTTCTTCATACCTTTTCCTTTATCTGTATGTTAAGTTTTGATGTATTTGTAAAGCGTATGTTGATTGAAAAGCTGATTGACGAGACAAAGGAAATGGAAAAAGAAGCCGAAGATGAGCAGCGTGCTGCAGAAAAGAAAGCTTCCGAAGAGAAAAAAGCTTCCGAGAAAAAGACTTCTGGAAAAAAGTCGAACGAATAAAAAGCCATATGCCTGGAAAAAAAAATGTGCCTTGGCACATCCTCGCAGAGCGTTTTTTACTTTACAGAAAAGCAATTTCCTGTAAATCGAAAAAGCACCAGTTTTCGAACCGGTGCTTTTCTTTATCATTTACATGATTTTGTGTAAAAATTAAATATCGTTTTAATTTTATCTCTGCTCTTCGTTTTAATTTTCCTCTTTTTTTTCTTCTACCGGCTTCACATTCGTTCTGGCAAATACCATATCATATCCATCGCATCCATAATTCAAGGAACGATTCACACGACTGATGGTTGCTGTTGATGCGCCAGTTTTCTCTGCAATATCAAGATAAGTTCTCTGCTCACGCAACATCTTTGCCACTTCATATCTCTGTGAGAATGCCAGTAATTCATTTACCGTACAGACATCTTCAAAGAATTTATAACATTCCTCTTTATTTTCAAGGCTTAAGATTGCATCAAACAAATGATCCACTGCTTCCGTTCTTACATTCTTACTCATTCTGCCTCTCCTTTTCGTATTATACTTATTTCAATACAAAAATGTTAGCATATTAAAGTGTGAAAGTAAACCGTTTTTTCGAAAAATTTTCTTTTCAATTTTCTATTCAAAATTTTTCTTTTCCTGAACCGTAAGATTTCTGTTTCTGGAAATTTTTAATCCAGAAGATTCTGCATACTCTTTAAGGTAATTACCAAGGTAGATGTATTATGAAGTAATGCAGATACGGTTGGCTGCAGGACTCCTGCCACGCCAAGCACAATCAGTCCTGTATTGAATCCAACAATTGTCCGGTAGTTCTTATGAATCCGTTTCATCAATGCATTACTCAGCACCTTTAAGGTTACTATCTCATAAAGATTATCTGCACCGATAGTTACATCTGCAATTTCTCTTGCAATCTCTGCTCCATCACTGATGGCTATTCCAATATCTGCCGCAGATAATGCCGGTGAATCGTTGATACCATCTCCAATCATAATGACCTTGTGTCCTTCTGCTTTGGCTTTCTCTACAAAACTTGCCTTATCTTCCGGAAGTACCTCGGAGTAATACTCGTCTACGCCCACTCTTGCTGCAATGGCGGATGCTGTACGTTCACTATCCCCTGTCATCATAACAACTTTCTTAATTCCGGCTGTCTTTAAGGAATTTACAACGGCTGCTGCTTCATCACGAAGCGGATCTTCAATACAGATAACGGCTGCAAGGCGGTTCTCAATTGCCATATAAAGGTGTGAATATTCTGATGGAAGGCTGTTAAACTGTTCTTCATAGCCTTCCGGAACCACACATTTTTCATCTTCAAATACAAAGTGATAGCTTCCGATTACCACACTCTTTCCTTCTATGGTGGAAGAAATTCCGTGTGCTACAATATATTCCACCTTAGAATGTAGTTCTTCATGCACAAGATTCTTTTCCTGGGCTGCATCTACAACTGCTTTTGCCATAGAATGAGGGAAATGTTCCTCTAAGCAGGCAGCAATACGTAAAAGTTCTTCCGTGGGCTTATCCGTAAAAGGAACCACATCCACTACGGTAGGCTGTGCTTTGGTCAGAGTACCTGTTTTGTCAAAGACGATGGTATCTGCTTCTGCCATTGCCTCTAAGAATTTGCCACCTTTTACGGTAATATTGTGCACACTTGCTTCACGGATTACAGACAATACAGATACCGGCATTGCAAGTTTTAATGCACAGGAAAAGTCCACCATAAGAACTGCTAATGCTTTTGTGGTATTTCTGGTAAAGAGCCAGGTAATGCCTGTTCCTAGTAATGTATACGGAACCAGACGGTCTGCCAGATGCTCGGCTTTACTTTCCATGGAAGATTTTAACTTCTCTGACTCTTCAATCATTGTGACAATTTTTTCAAATTTGCTGGAGCCATTTACTTCTTTGACACGAATGGTCAGTTCTCCTTCTTCCAATACGGTTCCGGCATAGACATAACTTTCTACACTCTTATGCACCGGAAGGGATTCGCCGGTTAAGGATGCCTGATTTACCATCGCATCCCCCTCCGTTACCACGCCATCAAACGGAATGACATTTCCCATATGAATACAGACTTCATCGCCTTCTTTAATCTCAGATGCCGACACCAGTATTTCCTGTCCATCCTGACACAGCCATACTTTACTGACATTTAAGGACATACTTCTTGCCAGATCATCGACGGATTTCTTGTGTGTCCACTCCTCTAAGATTTCTCCAATGCCCAGTAAGAACATAATGGAACCTGCTGTATTGATGTCATTGCGAAGCAGAGAGACTCCAATAGCTGTTCCATCCAGCACCGGAACCTCTATCCTGCCCTTCGCCAATGCAGACACTCCAGCCCACAAATATTTCACGGAACGGACCATGGTAATTCCTGCGCGGATTGGATATGGCAGGAACATCTTACTGCCCATACGGAGTACCACTTTATTTACCAGCTTGTCCCAGTAAGTCCGGTTCAGCTCCCTGCCGGAATTCTGTAAAAAAGTCTCTGGCACATCCACTTTCTGATAAGAGAAATGACGCAGTGTCTCTATCATCTCCTCACGATTTCCCACATAACAGACTACTGCATCCTGTAAACGTTCATTTACTTTCACTGAAGTGACACATTTGCAGTTACTCAGGTAATATTCCATCATATCTGCCTGGCGGAAACTCATCCCGCCCTGAATGATATGAATACGAAGTCTTCCTTTTATCTCATGTTTTATAACAAATCTCATATTACATACTTCCTTAGATAAAGAATCACCTACAGCATATTCTGCAGGTGATTCTCATAGTTTACGTGAACAGTGAGCAAAATCGCATGCCCAATGTTTATTCTGCTACAGTTTCTTCTGTTGCATCTTCTACAGATTCATCTGTATATTCTGCTGCTTTAGCAGCTCTGTCTTCATTAATCTGCTGTGCCTCTGCATAAATATCCTCTGCATTCTCCTGGATATTAGAAGCAGTCTTCATGACACATTCCTTTGCACGTAATGCTGCTGCTGTACAGTTTGTGTAGACTTTCTTTGCATCCTTGCTACCTAATATTTTAATTCCGGCTGTTCCAAACAATACACCGGCAGCAAAGATTCCGGTCTTCTTCCAGTTAAATTTTTTCACAAAATCAAACATATGTATTCCTCCTATTTCTGTTTGTTTTTTAGCTTACCGCCATTAAAACCCATTGTCCATACTCTTTTTCGTTATTGAGAATTCTTATCAACAACAGAATCTTATCTTGAAATTTTGATTACGGAAATAATTTCTTCCCAGTGGTCTAAGACATACTGTCCGATAATCGGGTCATACATCTTTCCAAGATCATTTTTGATTTCCTGATAACAGTAGTCAAAATCATGTGCTTTGCGATAACTCCGGTTTGAAGTCATGGCATCAATGGAATCGCAGATTGCAATGATTCTTGCCCCCACCGGAATTTCTTCTCCTTTGAGTCCAAGCGGATAGCCCTTTCCATCGAATCGTTCATGATGACAGAGCACGATATATTTCAGTTCTTTTAAATGTCTTGATTTACTCAAAATCTCAGCTCCAATAGAGGGATGTTTCTTCATTGCCTCCCATTCCTCATCATCAAGCTTTCCTTCTTTATTTAAAACAGCATCCGGAACACCGATTTTTCCAATATCATGGAGATGTGCCGCAATATGGATTTGCTGTATATTCTCCGTTTTTAAGCCAATTAACTGGCATACTTTCATAGCCATATCACTGACACGCTGGGAATGCCCCGCCGTATAAGGGTCCTTGGCATCCAGTGCACAGGTAATGCATTCTATAATTTCATGATAATCTATCTCATCGCAATATTCACAAGTTTTCAAATAATCCCTTCACTTTCTATCCTTCAATGGCAAATTTTGCAAATGATAATTCTGCTCCTTTGCCGATTCTGCTGCAGATATTTACCACTCTGGTCATAACACCTGCAAACTGGTTATCTTTGGTTACAATTTTAAGAAGCTGTGTCTCTGCCTCATATTCTGCCTCCTCTACATCCTCTAACTCTAATGTTTCACGAAGAATTTCTTTTACCTGATCCTCTGTTACTTTTTTAGACATCCGATAATATCTTCCCATAATGTGCTTCCTTTCTTAGTTGTTACTACTTTATGTTAGTTCTTTCTAATCCAGTTGTATTATAACACCTGTTATTGAAAATAGTACCTTTCTTATCGATATTTTTTCTCATTATTTCTTAATTTGATTTACCCCTGTATCCACGTTATAATAGTCCTATTACATAAATCTGATTTATCAGCAGAATACTAATACAAAAGAAAGATAAAAGGAGGCTATTTTATGTGCACCGCAGCTACTTATCAAACAAAGAACTTCTACATGGGCAGAACCCTTGATTATGAATTTTCTTATGGTGATGAAGTCACCATCACCCCTCGCAACTATCCTTTTCATTTCCGTCATGCCGGGACTTTAAACTCCCACTATGCCATGATTGGCATGGCTCATGTAGCACCAGACAATGGTGTTGACTATCCTCTTTATTATGATGCCTGCAATGAAAAAGGTGTCTGCATGGCAGGGCTTAACTTTGTGGGAAATGCCGCTTATGCTGATATTATTGATACAAAGGAAAATGTTGCACAATTTGAATTTATTCCATGGATTCTAAGCCAGTGTGCTTCTGTTTCAGAAGCCAAAGAAAAATTAGTGCAGATGAATCTCGTTGGAACTGTTTTTGCCAGCCATTTTCCGGCAGCACAGCTTCACTGGATGATTGCCGACAAAAGTGAAAACATCGTTGTGGAATCCATGGCAGACGGGCTTCATATCTATGACAATCCTGCCGGTGTGCTGACCAACAATCCACCTTTTCCAATGCAGATGTTTGCTTTAAATAATTATGCGGCTCTCTCATCCAGGCAGCCGGAAAATCATTTTTCCGACAAGCTCAACTTACAGGCTTACAGCCGCGGTATGGGGGCTTTGGGTCTGCCGGGCGATTTATCTTCCCAATCCCGTTTTATCCGGGTTGCTTTCACCAGACTGCATTCCATTTCCGGCAGTTCAGAAATCGAAAGTGTCAGCCAGTTCTTTCATATCTTAGGTTCCGTCGACCAGCAGCGGGGCTGCTGTGAAGTTGCTGATGGGAAATATGAAATTACAATCTACACCTCCTGCTGCAATGCGGATAAGGGGATTTATTACTATACGACCTATGATAATCATTCAATTAACGGAATCGATATGCATCATGAGAACCTGGACAGTGCAGAGTTAATCCGGTTTGCGGTTCTTGATGCAGGTGAGATTCACTGGCAGAATTAGGGGATTGCGATGTGGGAGATAAATTTATTAAAAAATTTTGCAGCAGTCGAAGCGCATTGATTTTCATATGATGAAACGTCACCGTTCTAAGAGGTCTGTTTTTCTTTTTACGATAAAAACCGTCTTTTCTATGTTTGACAAAATATTGGTACTGATCGTCGAAGTGCAGATGCCTGATAAGGGCTGTTAGGGGCACTTGGAATTTCGTCTGGCAACAGGCAACGCTGGTACAAGGATGTACCAGCGAGGCACAATTGAACATGGATGTGAATTTGTGCCGGTTGCCAGATGAAATGAAAAGTATATCGAAATTCCCAGTGCCCCTTGCAGACATTAGGTGGCATCTGTCCTCGACGGACAGTACCAATATTCTGTCAAAGCAACCGAAAAGACAGTTTATCATCAAGAAAAACAGACCCCTAAGAACGGTTGACATTTCACATAAAAGAAAATCAGATGTACTTTGACTGCTGCAAAATTCTTTGATTCTAAATGTTATCTCCCACATCTCAATCCCTTAATGGATGACATATAAAAGGAGCAGACCCGCATCAAAAGTCTGCTCCCTTTACGTCCAAAGTATTTTGTGTGTATTGTAATGTTCCTTACAAGAGTTAGTTTATGCTAACTCTTGTTTTCTGTCAATACCGCTGTTGATATTCTTTTCTCACCTGTGATAACTCCTTATAGATGTTCCGGTGATTTAAAATAATTCAAGAAACTCTTCGCCAGTTCCACATTGGTATTGACCACCAGTTCTTCCGGAAAATCTACCATCTGAATAACTTCCAATGGATATTGATGATTCCCAACTGCAGTATCCACATGTGCATCGGAATCCATGATAACCGGAACTTTATATTCCTTGCAAAGTTCTAACATTTTGCAGCTGTTTTCCTTCGTATTCTGCCGGAAGCCACCCGGTGTCAGGGAGCCATTGTTGACCTCTAACAATACATGATGTTCCTTTGCACCTTCCACCAATGCACGATAATCCACCGGATAATAAGAATCATCCGGATGTCCGATAATATTTACATAGGAATTTTTCATCACATTCAGATAAGTTTTCGTATTTTCTTCTATGGTTCCCGGATGAAAACACGGACCATGCATACTTGCAACGCACAAATCCATCTGCTTTAAGGTACGCTCCGGCAAATCCACATGCCCTTCCATATCCATGATATTAAGTTCTGCGCCAAACAGCGTATACATTTCTCCATGCTTTCTTTCCAGCACGCGAAGATTATTAAAATATAACTCGCTGCAGGTTCCCGGCATTTTCGGAGCATGCTCTGTAATACCAAAGAGACGGATTCCTTTCTGCTCTGCCGCCTTTATCATTGCTTCAATAGTACTGTAAGCATGTCCGCTTGCAATTGTATGAGTATGAAGGTCTACGTAGTCGTTCATGTTCTGTTCTCCTTTTATATCTCTTGTCTTAATACTGTTTTCTAAATTTTAGACAATCCTATCCTATCCATCATAGCACATTTTCATCTGTCTTTCATACTATAATACAAATGTCTTTTAAGGGTGCTCTATGAAACGATTTTATAAAAAAGGTATTTCTCTTTTCTTAATTCTTCTTATGTCCTTCCCGCTTTGTGCCTGCAAATCAGATGATTCTAAAGCATTAACAACCGTAAAATTAAACGAAGTGGCACATTCCATCTTTTACGCACCGATGTATGTGGCCATCGAAAAAGGCTACTTTGAAGATGAGGGAATCGAGCTCTCATTGACCACCGGCTTTGGAGCGGATAAAACCATGGCTGCCGTTGTTTCCGGGGATGCAGATGTAGGGTTCATGGGAACGGAGGCCAGCATTTATGCCTACACGGAAGGTGCAAAAGACCATGTCATCAATTTTGCACAGCTTACCCAGCGTGCCGGTAACTTTGTGGTTGCAAGGGAAAACACCGATTCCTTTTCCTATGAAGATATGATTGGAAAAGATGTGCTGGGCGGAAGAGCCGGTGGCACACCGGAAATGGTATATGAATATGTACTCCGGGAAAATGGTGTTTCTCCTTCCGAAGTCAAAATCGACCAGAGTATTGACTTTGGTTCTACCGCAGCGGCTTTTTCCGGCGGGCAGGGGGATTATACCATTGAATTTGAACCATCCGCTACTGCTTTGGAGCAGTCCGGTGACGGCTATGTGGTAGCGTCCATTGGCGTGGATTCCGGCTACCTTCCATATACTGCTTTTTGTGCCAAAGAAAGCTATCTTAAGGAAAATGCCGACCTTATCCAGCATTTCACCAATGCTTTACAGAAAGGCATGGATTATGTAGCAGGTCACAGTCCGGAAGAAATCGCAACTATCATTGCACCACAGTTTAGTGAAACAGATCTTAAAACCCTTACACTTATTGTAAGCCGCTACTACGACCAGGAAACCTGGAACACAGATTTAATACTCCGGGAAGAAGGCTATGACTTAATGCTTACTATTTTAGAAGAGTCTGGTGTTCTCTCCGGTGCTGCTCCTTATGAAGATCTTGTAAATACAGATTTTGCAGAAAAAGCATCCACACTGTAGTTCAAAGTGTCAGAAATTAAATCATTATTAAACAAAGAATGTACCTTGGCACATTCTCGCGCCTGCGGCGGTCGCTTGCGACATCTACCTTATACGCCGCAGTGCGCATCCTCGCGGAGCGTTTTTAACTTTACAGGAAAGCAATTTCCTGTAAAGTTAAAAAGCACAGAATATATAGTAAATAACATTACTATACATGCTGTGTTTTTTATCACTTAGATATCCTTTTTACATTCCACTCTGTTAGCGAATCATAGAAAATGCACCAACACTGATTAACATCATAATTACACCAGCCAGCAATACGCCAAGCATCACTGCGATAACAGATGATTTAAAATCCATATCTAAGATGCTGGCTGCCAGAGTTCCTGTCCAGGCTCCGGTTCCCGGCACCGGGATTCCAACAAAGAGCAGTAATGCCAGGAATAATCCTCTTCCTGCCTTTGCCTGCAGCTTCTTACCACCCTTTTCACCTTTTTCCAGACACCAGCCGAAGAAGTTTCCAATAACAGGCTTATCTGCACCCCAAATCAGTACTTTTCTTGCAAAAAAATAAATAAATGGTACCGGCAGCATATTTCCAATGATGCAAATAATATAAGATGGTATCAATGGAAGTCCAAAGCCCTGTGAAAATGGAATCGCTCCTCTCAGTTCAACCAGTGGTACCATGGAAACAAAAAATACAATCAGATAATGTAATAACATAATACTCCTTTCCTAACGAATTATGACTGTTTATAGTTTTTCAAAAACGTAATCAGCGTATCCATTTCTTCATCTGTACCAATGGTAATACGCAGATAATTTGCAATCCGCTCCGGTTTGGAGAAATGACGGACATAAATGTCCTTCTTCTTCAAATCTTCAAACAGCCTCTCCATGGAAATCTTATCGTGGGTTACAAAGAGGAAGTTGCTCTTTGAATCATCCATCCGGTATCCCAGTGCCCGAAGTTCTTCCTTGGTACGCTCTCTCGTTGCAATAATCTTCTGTGTTGTCTCTTTAAAATAAGCTTCATCCAAAATAGCAGCCGTTCCCATTTCAATCGTAAGGGAATTTAAGGTATAAGAATTAAATGAATATTTAACATCGTTCAAATATTTGATTAATTCAGGCTGTGCCATCGCATATCCAATCCGCATGCCTGCCATGGAACGGGATTTACTAAAGGTCTGGACTACCAGTACATTGTCATATTTATCAATAAGCGGCAATGCAGATGTTCCACCGAAATCAATATATGCTTCATCCACAATAACAATGACATCCGGATTCTGTGCAATGATGCATTCCACATCTTCTAACGGAAGCAGCTTTCCTGTCGGTGCGTTTGGATTTGGGAATACAATTCCTCCGTTTTCCCCAGCATAATCCTCCGGGCGAATCGTAAAATTCCTATCCAGCGGAATCTGCTTATATGGAATACGGAATTCCTCTGCCCAGACATCATAGAAAGAATAAGTAATATCCGGAAACAGAATCGGACGATTAGAATTAAAAAATGTCATAAAGCACATGGCAAGTACATCATCTGAGCCAACGCCCACAAATACCTGATTGGAATTTAAACCATATCGTTCTGCAATTGCGTCCGTCAGTTTCTCAATCTTTGGATCCGGATAAAGACGCAGCCGGTCGGTATCAAAAGAGGTTAAAACATCCTTTACTCCCGGTGCCGGTGGATACGGATTCTCATTGGTATTCAGTTTTATCATTTTCTCTTTCTTCGGCTGTTCTCCCGGAACATACGGGATAACTTTGCGTATATTATTTTCCCATGCTTTCATGTCTTACTCCTTCTATCTGCTGCTTGATTTTATCATTCTTTCGTTTTCCGATTTTTTATTCTGCTGCCTTCAATCCATACTCTGCTGCCAGCTTTGCAAATGCCTGCATGGAATTTACTACTGTCTCATAAGAAGTGCAGTATGCAAGACGTACATAACCGCCATAGCCGAAGGCACTTCCTTTTACCAGAATCAAATGGTATTTCTTCGCAGCTTCTACAAATTCTTCTTCCTTTGCAACCGGAGATTTCAGCCACAGATAAAATGCTCCCTGTGGTTTGATGCAGGTGAATCCAAGCTTCGTCAGTCCTTCATATAAAGCAATACGGTTGCGGTCATAAAATTCAAGATTGGTCTTTTCCTTTAAGCACTCTGCCACTGCTTTCTGAATGAGGGATGGTGCATTTACAAAGCCAAGAGTACGGTTTGATACGGTAATTCCCTCGATTAATTCTGCGGAATCTGCCGCTTCATCCGGCACTACCACATAACCGATCCGCTCGCCCGGAAGTGATAAAGATTTACTGAAGGAATATCCTACCAGCGTATCTTTATAATATTTCGTCAGGAAATTCTCCTGTACGCCGTCGTAAACCAGTTCACGGTATGGTTCATCGGAAATAAGATAAATATCGGTTCCAAATTCCTCTTCCTTCACAGTTAAAATTCTGGCAATCTCTTTTAAGGTTGCATCTGAATATACCACTCCGGTCGGGTTGTTCGGATTGTTGATGATAACCGCTCTTGTATCTTTTGTAATTTTTCGTTCAAAGTCTGCTAAATCCGGCATAAAATCTGCTTCATCTGGCATGACTTCCACAATCTTTGCATCGAAGTTTGCGGCATAGCTTTTATATTCACCAAAATACGGAGCAAATACCATAACTTCATTGCCCGGATCTAAAATCGTCTTAAAAATAATATTCAGACCGCCTGCTGCACCAACTGTCATAATCAGGTTCTTCCCATGGAAATTGGTTCCGAAGCGTTCATTTAAGTTCTCTGCAATTGCCTCCCTTACTTCCTCATAGCCTGCATTTGCCATATATCCATGCACCACAAGCGGGTCTTCTTTATCCAAAATATCATAAATTGCTGTCTTAATTTTTTCCGGTGCCGGTGTAGCCGGATTGCCAAGGCTGAAATCATACACATTTTCTGCCCCATATCTGGCAGCCATTTCTTTTCCTTCCATAAACATGGCACGAATTGCAGAGCTTCCTGCCATTGCCTGTTTTATCTTTTTTGACAACATATCTTATGCCTTCTTTCTCTTTCTATTCTGTTACAGTATAGCTGAGACTATCCGTAAAATCAATCTGTTTTCTTGTTTCCGATGGGAATCTGCGTGATAATAATTGCCACAAACATCAATACGCAGCCTAAAATTTCTTTTGGTGATAATACCTGTCCCAAGATCACCCAGCCAGCCAGTGCGGAAATCACGGATTCCAGGCTCATAATAAGGGATGCGATAACCGGGTTGATGCCTTTCTGTCCTACAATCTGCAAGGTGTAGCCAACGCCGCAGGAAAGAAGTCCCGCATACAACAAAGGCAGCCATGCCGCCTGAATATTGGAAATATCCGGTACCTCTGTAAACAGCATTCCTACTGCTGAAAGTACTCCGCATACAAAAAACTGTATACAGGACATTTTTACGCCGTCTACCTTCGGTGAAAAATAATCAACCACCAGTATATGAAAGGAAAATGCCAGTGCACATAAAAGAAGCATGATGTCTGCCCGCTCAATGGTAAAACTGCCGTCCTTCATACAAAGCAGATACATTCCCACAACTGCCAGTGCTACACAAAACCACAGCTTGATTCCCGGACGCTTTCCAATAAAGATGTCGATAACCGGAATCATCACAATATACAACGCCGTAAAAAAGCCAGATTTACCAACGCTTGCTTCCATAATGCCAAACTGCTGCAGATTGGATGCAATGCAAAGAATTACACCACAGGCAATTCCGCCTGCCCACAAAGTCTTTTTATCCTCTTTTTCCTGATTTTCTGCTCCTGTCTCTTTCTTTTTCTTTAAAACCAGAATAACCGGAATTAGCACCAGTCCCCCCAGAACGCATCGGATTGCGTTAAAGGTAAAGGGACCAATATATTCCATGCCCACGCTCTGGGCTACAAAAGCAACGCCCCAGATGGTTGCAGTCAATAATAATATCAAAGAACTCTTTATCTGCTGTTTCATAAAATCTCCATTCTGTCCTTATTCTTTTGCATAATTTATCATATTG
>ERZ773108.2072-NODE-2072-length-18108-cov-3.822301_pt1 | contig 18108 bp, 17 predicted proteins | sample MGYA00580570_ERZ773108 | MGnify/ENA primary metagenome ERZ773108 (study PRJEB29015, sample SAMEA2737840) | human gut metagenome | biome: human gut; feature: human-associated habitat; material: faeces | place: China | collected 2012 ...
TGGAATTGTCAAATTAAAGTATCCATCATTTGTAACATTTATGTTGCCTTCTATTTTATAATTGTTGCCATTTTCTTCTGAAACAACCCCTGAATGATCTGTGCTGTTTCCTCAATTCCGAAATCATTGGATTTAATACACAGATCGTAATTTTTTATGTTTCCCCATTCTGTTTTTGTAAAATGACGGCAATGCACAGCCCGTTCATGATCAACCTTCTTAACCTTTGCCTCCGCCATTTTCTCAGAAAGCTGATCCCGTTCGGAAACTCTTTTTACCTTAGAAGCAGTATCCGCACTAATAAACACATGATAAGCCGCCGGCAGATCCTTTAAAATATAATTAGCAAGACGACCTACAATGATACATGATTCTTTTTGTGCCAGCTCCCGGATCAACTGGGATTCCTTTTGGAAAAGCTGATCAACCTTAGGAAGCTCTGACTGCTCTAACGGTCCGGCATACCACGCAAAAAAATCATGAAGAACCGGATTTTTAATAGCCTGTTCATTTTGTTCTATATACTCCGGGCTATACCCGCTTTTTTCAGCGGCGAGCCGGATCAGTTCCGAATCATAATATCGAAAACCAAGCTGTTTTGCCAGAATTTTTCCAATCTCACGGCCGCCACAAACACAGTGCTTGCCAGAACCATCACGATACGAATCCCCAGATTATCCGGCGTCGGCAAAAAGGATACCATGTAATTACAAAAGGTTGTAAAATATCCAAATACCACGCCCACCAGAATCTGTAGCAGTTGGGCCGGTTTAAATTTCCTGCGCAATAACAGGATCTGGATCATAACCAGTACGATATGAAAAAGAATGGTCGCTTTACCCATTTCAATTCCCCAGACACAAGTCATTGTATATGGAATGGAGCTGACCGGAGACACACCCAGATTCGATTTTACAGAAAGTGCGATACCGATCGTCATTACAAATAATCCTATAAAATACATTGCTGTTCTTGTTTTTATATTTTTTAATTGTTTCATTTTTTTATGCCTTCTTTCGCTGAAATTTCTACCATATTGTCATATATCCGGTTAAGCAGTTCCTGTACCAGATCTTTCTCTGCTTCCGAAAAACCTTTTAACGCACCGGCCTCAATTATGGCAAATTCCCGGTTCAGACGATCGGCATATTCTTTTCCTTTCTCTGTAAGATATACATAAAGAGAACGCCGATTATTTCCGACGTTCCTTCGTTCGATATACCCTTTCTTTTCCATTCCGTTTAATAAAACAGTCAGAGACGCCGGTTCAATATGACAGAACATAGCAATCTCTTTCTGAATCGTTCCATCATGGTTTAGCAGATAATCAAGGACTTTCGGCTGTCCCGGCGTTAATCCGGTATCCTTCACGCGGGATACCAGAGCTTTTTGAATCATCAAATGATCCGACATCAAAAGATAATGAAGTGTCTCCTGCATAACAAATCTCCTTTAGTTAGTTTTCTAATTGTTTGAATCCTAACAAAGTGTATCCGATTTTTTTCTTTTTGTCAAATCTGATGATGCAGGAATTCTTTTCTTACTGCCCTTTTCTATATTATTCCGTATATCTGAGTGGGAATCCCGGCAGATTACATTTCCAGACGGCACCATATGCCACTGTGACAAGTCCGGTCAATACACCGCCGAAAATCAACGCAATCCACCAGGTCATGTCCACAAAATAATTGAATGACGGAATCGAAGACATAATCTGCACTACGATCCAGCATATCATCACAACCGGCAAACATACAAAGCTTGTATTCCGGAGGGCATACAGCATTTTCATTCTCCACAGCACACTTCGTCTGATCCCCACGAACTGACTGACGATCATCTCTTTTCTCTGGGACAGAATCTGAAACCAGATCAACACAAGAATCACAACAAACACAACTGCAACAAAAGCAATCAGATATTCATAATCCATCCGGAGCATGGAATGCTTTTCTTCCAGTGCTTTCTGAAACTGTTCCTGTGTCGTCTGCTGCATCACAACCGGAAACTTATCTTTTCCCCGTTCCATATCCTTCCGGATCTGGGCGATCATTTTCTGCGGCGATTCCGCATAGGCATAACATTTGTGATCCTGAATCGCTTTTTCCCTGGAAATGTCATAACAAAATCCCTCCGGAATAATGTAATCATAGCCCTCCTCGGAAAAAGTTCCTGCAATGTAACATTCCCAACCCGTAAGATCCTTCAGGGTCTTTAAAATCGTTTCCTTCTTTTCTTTATCACTGGCGCCCTCCGCCTGTGCCAGGATTCTTTCCGAAACGAGCACCTCATTATCATTCAGATACAGATCTTTATATTTCTTTGGATACAACGCGCTGATTTCTTCGGCTGTTATCAAAGAGGGAAGCTCATATGCCATGCTTAGCCGCAGGGTATCACTGCCATAAACGGACGGCTCATCCCGGCTGCCGATCCCAACGATCGTTACGGGATTTCCCGTAACGAAGGACACCTTCTGCCCCAGAAACTGTTTGTCATCCAGAAATAATTCCCGCAGAATATTATTATCCTGTCTTGCACGTTTTAAAAGCCACCGGTCCACCACGATCTCATTGCGGTTCTTTGGCATCCTTCCATATTGTATATCCACCGTCGAGATCTCCTTAACGGAAATCATGGAAAAATCCTGTACCTTGCACAGATGACCGGATAATTGCAGATAACCGTCATACTGCACATTCATGGTATCATTCAGTGCCGGCATGATATCGCTGTAGCCCCCTGCAGTCAGATATTGATCGTAAAAAAGTTCAATCCCCGACCGTGTAAAACCACCCTGTGAAAAATCAAAGGTCACCAAATGACTGTCTGTTGTCTGCAGAGCAAGCTTATTCAGAGAATCTCTGGAGCGGTAGTCCGTAAATATCAGAAATGTGACCACCGTAAATAATAAAAGTGTCAGCCGCATAAAAAGCCATCGGCCATGTCCCTCCGAAAGTCCGGCAGAAACCTTTAAGAGCTCCGGCAGCCGGTAATGCTGTCGGAAAGCCTGTGAAATACTCTCCAGTCCCAGCTCCTGCCCCTCCAGAGTATCCATATACTCCGGCCGTAGACCATCGACCACCTTGCAGTCACTGTCCTTTAACAGAATGATCTCTTCCTCGCCGGTTCCTTTGACAAAAAACTTGTGATTACGGTGAATGATCTGAATGGTGTTTTCCTGTGCAGTATTTTCCTGTTCTGTCTCCTCCTGCATTTCCTCTTCCTGCTCATAAAACTGAACCTGCAAATGCTCCAGCTTCTGCTGCGTCCGGCGATATTCCCCCAGATAAATATCCTTCCATTCCATACGGCGGATCTGTTCCGCCGCATTGTTTTCCCGATCAGACACGATCCGTCCCTCCTCCAGATGAATGATCCTGTCTGCAAAGCCCTTCACCATATTCTGTTCATGGGACACCAGAACCACCAGTGCTTTTTCGGAAAAAGCCCGCAAAAGCTGCATGATCCGGATGGTATTCTCCTCATCCAGATTTCCGGTGGGTTCATCTGCAAAAATAATCCTTGGGCATGTTACAAAGGCTCTTGCCACAGCGACCAGCTGCATCTGCCCTCCCGAAAGATATTCCAGACGGCGGTTTTTGTACTTCTCCATCCCCACAGCCTCCAGAGTCAGCCGGATCCGCTCCTGTTCTTCCTCCCCGGAAAGCTCATACGGAGCCAATGCCATCCGGACATTTTCCAGAACCGTCAGTTCTTCTCTCATATATTCATTTCGAAAGACAAATGCGATATTCCGGTTCCGGTATTCTTCCATAGAATTCTTCCGGGGCATGATCACATGTTTTCCTTCATATACCATCCGGCCATCGTCAAAACAGTCCAGACCGCTGATGCACCTTAAAAGAGTCGTCTTTCCGCAGCCACTCTCCCCCACCACAGCAATAAGACCATGGGACGGCAGTTCCAGATTGATCTCCTGTAATACATGTTTTTCGTTTTTCTTATGACGATCATAATATTTCTCCAGATTTTCTACCCGTATCATAGCCATCCCTCCTTACATGATCTGACGCTTTAACCACTTTTTATAAAATCTGCAATGTAAAAGCCATGACGCACACACACAGACAACATTATACAAAAGCACGCACACGGCTCCTGTGACCGTATAATAATCTAACATCACCCGCGCCTCCTCATTAAAATGCAGAAACCACACCACGATGCCTCCCAGGACAAGTACCGGTATAAGCTCCAGAATAAGCTCTGCCGCCTCGATCCAAAGCAAACGGTCCACCGTTATCCCCAAAGTCTGCATCAGAAACTCCTCTGGACGCCGGATCCGGTAAAAGATCATATGCACCAGGATCTGTACCAGAAACATCACACCCAGAATCGCTCCCATGATCTCAAAAATATTCATTCTCTGCTGCAGCCGGTCCGGATCATACTCTGTCTTGCTGACACGATATGTACTGACCCCGTCATACCCTTTGGCACGGAGACTTCGGATCACACGGTCCGTACTGTTATAGCTTTTGATATAGACAGAAATCTCCCCCGACTGTTCCTTTCCGTAATCGCCATAACACTCACGAAATACCGGTTCACTGACCCCCAGAAAAAATGAAGTACTGCTGTGAGTCTTTTTTGTATATTGTACGGATATCTTCTTTTCTCCCATCTCCAGCTGCTCTGTCCCGACAAAAACCTTCCTGAGTTTTTTGTCAAATTGATACAATATTGATGCCGGTACCTGAAAGGCATCATCCAGCGCCACTCCGGCTCCGGATGCCACATCGCTGATAAACGGGATCACCCGGAGGCTGCCCAGATATTTTCCATCCTTCCGGCCATAATTCATAATAACGTCCTCCGATGCCAGCGGAAGATACAGCATCTCACAGAAATCATCTGAAAAATAAACCTGCGGTGTCTGAGTCTTACAGATTCCCGTCACCCGGAAGGTGTATTTCAGGGTTTCATCCCTGCCCCAGTAATTCCTGCATTGAAAAGAAATGTTGACCGTACCTCCTTTTTGGATGCCTACGCCGCGGGATACAACGATCTCCCCCGTTTTCTCTGCCATGGTTCCTTTTTTAATGTCCCGTTTTTTTAGTACAGAGGCAGATTTCATATACCCCTTCTGATCTCTGGAACTTATCGTATACTCTATTTCATTGACCGCTCCGTACAGATCTGCCGCCACCACTTCAGGCAGCTTCCGTATTTCCTCCATATCCGTCTTTCCCATTGCAGAACCATCGGAGCGTTTCACCAGAAGTCTCGTCCTGTCCTGCTCTCCAAAGATCGAGTCATCCGTCACTCTGGCGATCCGGTCATCCCGAAACATCTGGATTTCTCCAATCGAACCATAAGAGATCACGGCAACCAGCATCATCAGCAGAAGGATCAGCCCTGTTTTCACCTTATGACCCCGGATATTTTTCCATGCAAAATACAAAATATCTTTACGATCTGTTTTCCGTTGTAACCCGCTTTTACCGGGATCCATCGTTTTATGACACTGCTTTTTGTCCCCGTTCTGCGCATCTGATCCATTTGTTTCCTGCAGCCTGACATCATCCATCACCTGCCCATTCCGGAGCGTAACCTTTCTGGAAACAAACTCCTGCGCCTCCGCAAAGTCATGGGTCACCATGATCACCAGACTGTCCTTTGCCACATCACGAAGCAGCCGGAGAATTTCCAGACTGCTCTGGTGATCCAGATTGCCGGTGGGTTCATCCGCCAAAATGATTGGTGCCGATACGGCAACCGCTCTCGCAATCGCCAGCCTCTGCTTCTGTCCGCTGGATAACTGCCCTGCCTTATGATTTTCATAGTCCTTCAGACCGGCCCGACGTAATGCATTTACTGCTTTTTCCTGTGCATTCTCTTCCATTCCGGCAATTCGAAGCGCCATGATCACATTATCCATCACTGTATAATGCTCGATCAGTTTATAATCCTGCCATATCATACCGATCTCCCGGCGGCGTATCTCATTCCATTCCTCCGGAGAGCAGGAAAAACACGACTCTCCATGTAAAAACAGATCACCGTCATCCAGAGGAATCAGACCACAGATCGCACGCAGCAGTGTGGATTTGCCGCTTCCACTTTCCCCGGTCACTGCCACAAATTCTCCCCGCTCAAACTTCAGGCTGATACGCCGCAGTGCCTCTACAACATGGGTATCTGTTTTATAATATTTACTCGCCAATTTTAATTCTACTAATGTCTCACGCAATATCCTGCACCCTTCCATCTACTATTTTGATGATCCGATCACAGCTTTCCGCCACCAGTCTGTCATGGGTCACGATCACCATCGTGGTTCCCTTTTCATTTAAGGTCCTAAGCAGCTTCATGATCTCCCCACTTGTCACAGAATCCAGCGCTCCCGTTGGTTCATCCGCAAATAGAATCTCCGGGCGATTCACCAGACCTCTTGCAATTGCTACTCTTTGTTTCTGGCCACCGGACAGCTTGCACACCGGTTTTCCGGCATACTCTTTCATGGAAACCGCCTCCAATGCCTCCAGTGCCATATTTCTTTTTTCCTTTTTTCTGTGTTTCTTTGCCGAGAAATCCAATGGCATCATCACATTTTCCAACGCAGTAAAATCCTCGATCAGAGCAAAATCCTGCATAACAATTCCCATTTTTTCATTTCGTATCTCTGCCATCCGGGCATCCCCCATTCTCCCGATCAGTTCTCCGTCCAGCAGATACTCTCCATTGTCGTACCGGTCAATACAGGACAAAATATGTAACAGAGTACTTTTGCCTGCGCCGCTTGCTCCCATGATGGCTGTCATCTCCCCGTCAGAAATCGTCAGATTGATTCCCTTTAACACCTCACAGCCGTTCTCCTCTCCGAGATTATAGGCTTTATTCAGATTTTTTATTTCGATCATCATTCTCCCCCTCTCGTTAATATTTCCTTTGCACTCACTCCATGGGTCTCCCGACGTACCACACCGATCCCAAACAGAGTAAACAACAGACATAACAGCAGACACCCCGCCATCTGCCAAAGACCCGGTGAAATCACCGTATACTTTAATACACCGCCAAGCTTCAGCAAAAACAATCCCGCCATCACCAGAAGAAAGCTTCCTCCTTCCAGAAGTATCATGCTGAATATATGGATCGAAATACACTTCTTCCACGACAATCCGTTAATGTAATACACCGCATAATTCCGCAAACTTTTCTGAACCATGATCGCCATATTACAGACCGTAGATAAAACCGTCATGATACATAATGTGATCAGGATCGGCAAGATCATCCGGACCTGTTCCCAGATATATTTTTTACTCTCCCTTCGGATCAATGCATAGTCTTTGGTATCTGTAGCCGTAGCGTTTTTCATTACCTTTTCCTGATTGCTGCTGATCACCTTCGGATCCTCGGTTTCCCAGGAAAAGAAACATTCCCCTAACATCTTCTCCGTCCATGCACCGGCATGCTGATGCTTACACCGCAGCAGATCGGACTGTATCCCGAAAAGATATAAGCCGTCATTATAATAATCATAATAATCCCAGAACAATGTCCGGTAGTCCTCCTTACTTTTTTTCCCCTCCAATTTGGAGCCCAGAATAGAAGCTCCGTTTTCAATAATGCCAATAACCTTAAAAGATATCTTGGTATCATCACCTTCATTGACCCAATCTCTCAATTCCTTTTCGGCACTCAGGGTATCTCCCACCTGATACCTGCCATCCTTTCCTCCTTTTTGTGCGATCACAACCTCCAGCTCCTCCGTCTGTTTATCCCGGTCAGAAAACCATCTTCCTGCTGCGATTGCCGGCCGATGACACTTCCACAGTGCCTCATCATATGCGGTCAGACTACAATCCTGCACATCCCCGTCAATGCCCACACCCCAGTTATAGCACCCCTGCACCTTTGCATCCGTCAGGCCGCTTTCAACTTCTTCTCTTGTGTATGCACAGCTGTAATGCCATTCTCCCTCCTTGTTCTTGTAATAATCCTGGTAACTCTCCAATGTATAAACAGCACCATTTCCGGACACCAGATCTGATATCTCCCGGTAGGTATTATAGCGGGAAACAATTGTAGATATCATACTCACCGTTACCGCAAAAACCACCACGTTTTGCACAAAGATCAAAAGCATCATTAACGGATGATGCCATAATTCTCTCCAGGCATATCTCCATTTCATACTCTTCCACCTCCAATCCGCATCCTTCCTTCTCCCTGCAGCCGTCTCCAGATAGAAACCAGCAGAATGATCAGCGAGGATATGTAATAAATCGCAAAAAGCTCCAGATATAGTTTCAGGCTGTAATGATCATCCACATAAGTGTAAAAAGAACTCATCATCCGCAGTGCAAACCGGTCATACAGAAATACCGACAGCACATAAACCGGCAGTGTCAGGCAGACACATTCCGCCAGAAACATCACCACGGCACGTCTCCGCTTCATCCCGCAGATCCTCATTGCCCGGATCTCCTCCTGCCTTTTTTCCAGAAAATACTGATACAGGATCACAAAATTTAACGCCGAAACCACTGCGATCAGAACCGCAATAATGATCATCGTATTGTAGAGATAAATCTTATCCATATCCGGCAGATCCATATCCGGAAGGGATGCATGATCCCCCAGTGTCTCCTCTACCACATCCTTTAACTCCGTGTACTGCAGACTGTTGACGGACTTCGTGAAATCAAAATTTATAAATTCATGCAGAGGATAGTCTTCCGGCAGGGATGTGATCGGGACAATGGGCTGATCATAAGTAAAATGTTTTCCTATGATCCGGTACTTTTTTCCCGCAATAGTCAGGTATTTACGATCCTTTGACCGGATGCTGTCGATATATGGTGTTTTCTGACTCTTAGACATAATTGCCTCATCCAGAGCAACCGGCAGTCCCTCTTTGTATTCCTCCTCTGTAAAAAATCTTCCTTCCGGCAAAGAATGCGCTGTGATATTGTCACGATACTGCTTCGACATCACGATCTCTCCGTTCTCCACACCAAACCAACATATATACGGAACATTATCCACAACCACCTCTGTTCCAACATCCAGTACCTCCTTTTGAAATTCCTCGGACAATTTTTTCAGCAGTCGTTTCAGATCTTTGATAGTGACATATTTTGTCCCCTTCCGTGGAATGATCCGGTAATCACTATCATTAGGATCACCCTTCTGTGTATACAGATCCTGAAGCTCTACGTCCAGCCAATCCGCCTCCACACTCTGGGCATCCTTTTCCTTCATAAAGGACTGATATAATGAATAGGAAAAATGAAGTAAAAAAACAGACGACATCACAGCAGCAATGGATAAAAGATATATCCCCCGCTGATTTGTCATAAAAAGACGAATGTTCCGCAATATATAACGCATATTTACCCTCCCCTTTATATAGAATAATGATTCCATATATTTAGTATAGCGTTATTATATCATGGAACATTCCATGTGTTTTTTAAGAATTCCTTACGAATTTATTTTGTAATTTTCATTGACTTTATGTATCCTGTTTTGGCAGTAAACAGCTTCTTGTATGCTGTCACATTCTTCTTTCCGCAGGAGATCTTTGCCTTTCCGGAAATTCCCTTGATAGCATTTTTGCCAACCTTTTTCAATTCGGAGGATTTGATCACAAGCTTCTTCAAAGCTTTATCTTTTGCAAATGCTTCTTTGCCAATAGAAGTAACATTTTTACCGATCGTCACTTTGGTGAGACTGCTGCCTTGATCTTCTTGTTCTCCGTCTTCTTCAGGGCAACGGTTTTCTTCTCCCTCATAGGCAGCTCCCAGTACAGCCACTGCATCAACCGCAATACTTCCACTTGCCAGTTCAATTGTTACTGTATGCTCTGAATCTGTCAGATTATATGTCTCCATATTATCAAGATACTCATTATAATATGGTGCATACCCCTTGATCTTTGTCACTTCCAGATTATCAAATCTGGTATATATGCTTTAATAACATTTCCCTCTCCCCGAAGTTTTAAATTGAACCAGGTGCCCGGTGTTACTAACGCTCCGTCTACCGATCCTGTCACAAGCTCTGTTCCTTTGGAAGATGTCTTTCCTAATTTTGCACGCTGCAGTACCCAGGTTCCATCCTCATTTACCTTGAAGGAATACCCTGCACTGTTGCTAAGATTTTGTGTTCTTCCTGTCTGATACCCACCTGTGCATACTGGTTTTCTCTCTGATTCTCAAAAAACGCATCAATGGATACTGCATAATTCGTCCAGCGGTAATCTCCGATCAACGTGACCGGATCTCCTTTACTCCAGGCTCCGCCTAATCCCAAAGTATCTTTATAATCCTCCATCCCTCCGGTAAATCCACCCTTTCCGTCCACGGCGTTGCTGCTGGTTCCCTGAACTGCTGATGCCTTGCTTGCAAAAGGTACGCCTCTCCAGATACCTGCTGTATTCGTCTCATTCTCCCAGCCGGTAACCGCAAATTTACTGATATGTGCAAGAATAAGCAAGCCCGCATCATAATGTATCCAGCCGGACCATGGATCTCTGGCACTTAAAAGCTCTTTAAACGAATACTGTGCTCCTTCATAGAAAGAACCGATTGCCGGCTGATAAATTACATGTCCACGACGAGACTCCACAAGGCTCTTGATCACAGTATTTCCCATTTCCAAGGCACTGCCGGAGCCACCGATTCCGGTCCCCTACACAGTTGGTCTCTTGTCGTTTGTGGACGGACGGAATGCAGAGTTGGAAAAGATTGCCTGCTCCTCACTATTCCACACCTCTTTATCGACTTCTTCTGCCAGCCATTTCATTCCACCGTTACGATCGTCGGCTGTTTTATAGTGATATCCAACCACATCCACTGCATCCATACTACCATGTCAGGCTTGTACCATGCCTTTTTCTGCAGTCCGTCGGTGTAATCCCTTCATACTTTTTAAACACCATGCCAAAATATGTTGGATTATCATAGCCCACCGCTTCTCCGATCTCCGCCAGCTCCTCCAACGTAATATCCGAAGCATAATTTTCATTCATATATATCACCGCATGCTGCAATATATCCTTGTCTCCATGTCCGCCATATTTTTTTTGTTCCATCATTGCCTGCCGGATACTCATAATATATTCATATATCAGTACCGAGCAGTATTCATCCCCATATAACGGATCCTTCGCCGCCCCTAACAGCTGATGAAAAAGCTTCTCTATCTTTTTCGTTAACCGCATCTTTTTCATAGGCAAAATCTATAAAGCCCAGTCCCTTCATCATTTCCGTTAAATATTCGCCACGAAAAACAATCCATTGATATTCCCCTCCTCCCCGTTAACTTTTTATGCTGTATATGAAACTTCCGGTATTTTAAACGGTTTCGTACTTTTTTAACTGATTCCGGTAAACCGCATATTCCGGACAGTACCGCGCTACCTCTTCCCAGAATAATGCAGAATGATCCATATGCCGCCTGTGAGCTAACTCGTGGACGATCACATAGTCCATCAGCTCCGAAGGCATATAATATAATTGATAGTTAAAATTTACATTCCCCTTTGCACTGCAGCTTCCCCAGCGGGTTTTCTGATTTCTTATGGTAATCCTGCCCACCTGTACATCCATCTTTTTGCAATAATAATCTACCCGGTCTGCAAAAGCTTCCCGGATCTTTTCCCATTCCTTTCCGCTGATTTCATCAACCGGCGGTGCCCCTGTAGAAACGGACTGTGCACGTCGTTTCTCCATTAGTCTGCATTTATGCTCGATCCAGCTGCTGTGACTTTCAATAAACTCCTGTATCTCCCTCTGAGGCATCCGGAGAGGTACCCGCACGATCACGCTGCCGTCTTTTTTCACTTCCAGACTGACCGTTTTTCTTCTGGTTTTTATGATCTGAATCTCCATCGCTTTATCCCTGCTTTACATTAATAATTTCTGCCAGCTTCTCAAATACACGGTCTGCATAAAGCTGTTTGATCCCGTGACGGCTCTTCCCGGTCACATCGACATGAATTTCATCAACAAATACGCTTTCCTTCCACACAATGCTGAAAAATGCCTGCCCCTGCACACTGTCCGCATTATTGGGATCAAGATTTCCTGTCGTTCCGGTAATGCCAATGCCAATATCCGTATTTAACTTTTCTCTAACGGTTTCCGCCATAGCTTTCGCACATTCTCCGGAATAGACACCATACTCTTTGATAATTTTTTCATCAACACCGGCGAAAACCTTTGTTTCATTCAGATATGTCACAAAGCCTCCCGGAAAAACAGCCGATGCCCCTGATGTATCAGTGATCATAGATGCGATCATTCCTGACGTACAGCTCTCCATTGTAGAAATCGTGATCTGTCTTTCAATCAAGCTGTTTATGATCCTATCCTGCTGTGTCTGTGTCATTTTTGTCACCTCCTGATATATAAAACTATATCATTTCTTTCCGGGAAAGAAAAGCCGCATTCCATTTTGAGAAAACATTATAATTTCTTATATTTTCACTGTATTTTTTCTTCCGGGTATGTTATCCTCATATGTGGCACATTAGATTATTATATTCGACAATATTCGATTGATTTACAAAGGAGAGTTTCATGAAACGTATTGGCTTTGATAACGATAAATACCTGTCTATGCAATCAGCACATATCCGGGAACGTATTTCCCAGTTTGGCGATAAACTCTATCTGGAATTTGGCGGAAAGCTTTTTGATGATTATCATGCTTCCCGTGTTCTTCCCGGCTTTGCACCGGACAGTAAACTGCAGATGCTGTTACAGCTTGCCGATCAGGCAGAAATGATCATATCCATCAATGCTGCAGATATTGAACGCAATAAAATCCGTCATGATCTGGGCATCACCTATGATCAGGATGTGATCCGTCTGATCGACGTCTATCAGAAAAAGGGACTTTATGTCAGCAGCGTCGTCATCACCCGTTACGCAGGTCAGCCGTCAGCAGACCTCTTCCAAAAGAAGCTGGAGGATATTGGCATTCACGTCTATCATCATTATACGATCGAAGGATATCCCAACAACGTGGAGCGGATTGTCAGTGATGAGGGATATGGCAAAAATGATTATATCCAGACCAGCCGTCCCCTTGTGATCGTTACAGCTCCGGGACCGGGAAGCGGCAAAATGGCAACCTGTCTGTCCCAGCTTTACCATGAAAATAAAAACGGCATCAAGGCCGGTTATGCCAAGTTTGAAACCTTTCCAATCTGGAATATCCCTTTGAAGCATCCGGTGAATCTGGCATATGAGGCTGCCACGGCAGACCTGAATGATGTGAATATGATCGATCCTTTCCATCTGGAGGCCTATGGCGAAACTACCGTCAACTATAACCGTGACATCGAAATCTATCCGGTACTTGCCGCAATGTTCGAGGGGATTTATGGCCACTGCCCGTATAAATCACCGACAGATATGGGCGTTAATATGGCCGGAAACTGCATTATTGATGATAAAGTCTGTCAGGAAGCTTCCCGTCAGGAAATCATCCGCAGATATTACCAGTCCCTGAACCGTTTTGTTAAGGATGAAGCCTCCAGGGACGAGATCTATAAGCAGGAGCTGATCATGAAACAGGCAAAGATCACTGTAAATGACCGCTGCGTTGTTTCCATTGCAAATGATCTGGCTGCTGAAAACGGCTCTGCCGCAGCAGCCTTAGAGCTGCCTGACGGAACTATTGTTACCGGGTCTACCTCCGACCTTCTGGGACCGGCATCTGCTGTTCTGTTAAATGCCATCAAGGTATTGGGGCATATTGATAAAAAGGTACATCTGATCTCCCGTACCTTTATCGAACCGATCCAGCATTTAAAAACCGGTTATCTTGGAAGCAAAAATCCACGGCTTCACACGGATGAGGTACTGATCGCACTTTCCATGTGTGCCGTATCCGATCCTAACGCCAAGCTGGCTCTGGAACAGCTTCCGAAATTATCCGGCTGTCAGCTTCATGTATCCGCAATTTTATCTGCGATTGATATTAACACCTTCAAAAAGCTTGGCATAGAGCTTACCAACGAAGCTATCTATGAAGGTGCCGCAAATAATTAGTCCGCAGATGCCGTCACTTCCATATATTTACAGTACTCAAACTTCCCACACCAGAAAATAATACAGGGCATTGAGACGTTTTCTTTTCTCAATGCCCTGTTATTTTCTGCTCTATTATGAATTCTTTTTTTGTATTCCAAGCTTTACAACCCGGTCTGTATAAGCGTCCTTTTTTAAAGAAAGAAGCTCTCTCGCCTGTGCCTCCGACAAACCATACTCCTCGTCTAAAAGCGTCAGTATTTTTTCCTTACAGCTGTCAACATCCTTTTCAACCTCCAGATTTCTGGCCGTTTCAATATTTTCATCATATTTCTTCAAACCAACCAGCAAAGCATTTAACGCATCCGGATAATACTTCATATTGTCATAATTCTCATAGGAATTCAGGGATCGCTGTACCTTCATTACCGTAATGATCTTGTCGTATGTCTCCTGATCCTTCTTTTTCAGATCAGTTCCCAGAATCTCCCGGTATGCGTCAGTATATCTGCCATCATCAAAGAAGCTGACTGCCTGCTTCATCGTGGATTTGTAACTGAATATTTCAGTGCCGGAAATTTCCGTTGCCAAAAACATCGCCGCCAGAATCACTACAATGGACACTCCGACCTTGTTGAGCTTTCCTGTTACCTCCAGCTCCTCCTGAGCAGCTTCTTCTGCTTTTCTGGCTTCCTTTTCTGCCTTTTTCTGTGCCTTTTCTTCGGCTTTGGCAGCCTTCTTGAGTTCTTTTTCCTCTGCCTTTGCTTTTTTGGCTTCAGCCTTTTCTGCTTTGGCAGCCTTTTTCTCTTCTTTGGCAGCCTCCGCTGCCTCCTGCCTTGCCGCTTCGTCCTCTTTATCCTTTTCCTTTTGGGCAAGCTCTGCCTCTGCAATCTCGTCTGTCACGATATTTCCAAAAAGACGTTTCAGTAATCCCGGCTTTTTCTCTATATCTTCCTGGCTGCCTTCCGGAGGAAGCTCCGGCATATCATCCTCAGACAGCCCCTCCAGTAATGCCTGCATATCATCCGTCTGACCATTTTCCTCCTCCGGCTCCAATGCAAGAATGTCATCAAGTCCAAAGGCTTCCTCTTCCGGCTCTTCTTCCAAAACAGGCTCCGGCACTTCATCCGGTTCTGCTTTTCCAGCCGGTGCCACAGCTCCATCCGTTTCTGTTTCAGAATCCTTTTGTATATCTGAGGTATCAGTAACATCTGATAATTCATTTTCTTCTGCTCCCAAAGAATCAAACACCGACTCCTCCGGCTGTACTTCCTGCCCGGCTGCTCCTCCTGAAGCATCCAGATCATCCAGAAAATCCCCAACCATATCATCCAGCGATGCCTCTCCGGAAGTAACCACAGGTATTTCTGGCGTTGGAATATCCGGCTGCCCCCCGGAAGTAGCCTCAGGTATTTCCGGCGTTGGAATATCCGGCTGCTCCCCGGAATCAGAAAACAATCCCAGATCCTCGATCTCACTCGGATCCGGCAGATCATCCAAAGATGCCATATCCGAGTAATCCATTTCCTGCTCCGGCTCATCCAGAGATACCGCCTGCGCACTATCCGAAGCATCATCCTCTGTCAAAGATGCCTCAGCCTGTGCTTGTGCAGCTTCATCCTCCAAAATACCATCCCCATCCAGATCAAGATCAGAAATGTCTCCCAGATCTTCTAAATCAGTAAAGTCATCATCATCCATCAGACTGCTAAGATCCTCCAGATCTACGAAATTTTCCAGATTTTCATATTCACTTATATCCTGTTCTGCAGCATCCCCTGCCACATCCTTTAAATCCTCTTCACTCAAGCTTCTATCTCCTTAACTATCTGTTCTATGATGTCAGACAGATGTTCCATCTGCATTTTCAATCTGCAGGACCTGATCAATCGCTCCCACTAACTGTCCAATCTCCGGCTTAGATAACTGCATATCGGCTCCAAGGCTCTCTCCCTTTTTCCTCATTTCGTCATTGATCAGAGAGGAGAAGATGATTACCGGAATATGCATCATCTGCTCATCACTTTTGATCAGTTTTGTCAGATGATGGCCGTCCATCTGTGGCATCTCAATATCTGTGATCACACAGGCCACCTTCTGATCCAGCACGCCCTGCTCCTGATATGCTGAAAGCTTATCCCAGCATTCCTTCCCGTTGTTCGTAAGGTCAATATTAGCAAAACCTGCTCTCTTTAAGCAATCTAAAAGCATCTTGCCCAGCAACGGAGAATCCTCTGCGATCAAAATCGGAGAATCCACTCTTGATCTGCCTGTCATATGCTCTACATCAGAGATCTTCAGTCCGGTCTCCGGATTGATTTCTGCAACAATTTTCTCAAAATCCAGAATAATGATCAGCCGACCTTCGATCCGCACAATTCCGGTAGCCATTCCCATACCGGAAGCATTGATCGTAGAATCCGGTTCGATAATGTCTCCCCAGGATACCCGGTGGATTCCCTCTACTCCCTGTACATGAAATGCTGTATTGAGATTATTAAAATTGGTTACAATGTACATATCTCCTGCCGTGGACTGTGCTGCCGGCAGATTCATTACTCTCGATAAATCTACAATAGAAATGATCTCATCTCTCGGCATAAAGATTCCCTCTATCCTTGCATCTGCATTTGGGATCGGTGTCGGCACCTGATATGGCAGAATCTCCCGGATCTTTGCCACATTGATTCCGTAATAATTGCTGCCAACCCGAAACTCCAGAATCTCCAATTCATTTGTTCCACTCTCTAATAATATCCCTGTCTCCATAGTATCACCCTGCCTTTCCACTCTCTTAATGTATCGCTATTTCACCTGTCATTTTTCCGTTTGTCACCTGAATGGACATATTTTGAAGCGTTTGTTTCTTGTTTGTTTCAAAAACAAGCACTGCCTCTGAGCTTCTGCCCGGTGCCATTTTTTCTTTAAAATACTGAAGATCATTTCTCAGGATCGTCATCAATGGACTGCCTACCGTCTCTCCATCTGCTGTCAGCGTATACTGCAGCTCTTTCTTCATCAGATTGACCTTTTGGCTGACCGATGATTTATTTTTAATGCGGAAATGAACAATCAAAAGCTCCTTTCCTTTATGTGCACTGATCGCTGCATCTGCCGAACCATATGTACTCTTGATCTCATTGGACATCTGCTTAATATCAACCTGATTCATGGCATAAACCTGCTCCGCCGCCACATAATTGACAGCCGGAGTATCAGAAGCTGCTCCCGGATCCGATGAATTCTGTGATGCTGCCGATGCTGCCGGCGAACCGAAAGGTACCGGCGTCCTTGTGGGCTCCGGCGTCGGCGTTGCCCTTAAAACACTCCTGTCATAATCCAGCATATCATCGTTGTTTTTATCGTACTTCAACAATGTCCCCGCCATATACTCTGCTTCCATGCTCCGGCTGACATCATCCAGATTCGGTCCGGAACCGCAGCCTGTCAGCGCAAGTGCCATCACTGCTGCTGTTACGATCAATCTCTTTTTCATATCAATAATCATGCCTTTCTCAAAATACTACATTCCATATACACAGGCACACAAAAAAATACCTGTCACCGTATTATATGGTATCATATTTTCCCACTTTACGCAATGACTTCCATCGTTGTGAGAGGAACGAACCATTAACTTTTCCGGTCAAGATCAAACCAGAATTCCACACCGTCTTCTCTGTTTCGAACACCACATTCCCGATGCATTGAATCCATGATCGCCTTTACAATAGAAAGCCCGATTCCGCTTCCGCCATATGCTCTGGTTCTCGCTTTATCTACCTTATAGAATTTGATCCATACTTTATCCAGCTCGTCTTCCGGTATACACTTTCCGGTATTAAACACACTGACATGTACCAGATCATGTGTCTGTTTGATCGACACTTCTATCTTCTTTTCGAACTCAACATGATTGATCGCATTGCTGATATAATTTGTCACTACTTCTTCAATCATATATTCATCTGCCCAGACATAGATCGGATCATATTCTTCTACCATATAAAGGGCAGCTTCTTTCTGATCGGCGAGAAGCCGTGCCGAATTCATGACATTCTGTATCAGACCGACAATATCAAACCGTTCA